>ENA-OOWX01001447-OOWX01001447.1-human-gut-metagenome-genome-assembly--contig:-NODE-1447-length-11267-cov-2.081698_pt1 | contig 11267 bp, 9 predicted proteins | sample MGYA00241583_ERZ501335 | MGnify/ENA primary metagenome ERZ501335 (study PRJEB25962, sample SAMEA2042731) | human gut metagenome | biome: human gut; feature: human-associated habitat; material: faeces...
TAAAAGCTGTTGATGAAATACTAAATTCTGATCTACTGTGTCTTATCAAATAAGGCAGGTGATATTATTGACTACAATTAAATATAGTGAGGTGTTTTCGTAGTTTTTACAAAAAATTACAGATTATGATTTTGCAACACTTGAAGTTTCAGATGCATACGAGATTATGAGAGGATGGTTACACTCTGTCATATCTAAACCGTATACAAGAAAAATAATGCAGGCGTAATTAAAATATTAACATCTCCATTCCCCAAAAGGTTGCATATGGTTAATAGAATAACGATGCCGATTTGACAGCTCTTTTCTTTTAATACTGAATCAGCAAAGAACTTTCTCTTGCTAAAATAATTTTGAAAAAACAAATGGAACAAATACACATCAATGATGCAGCTTATTACAACACTAAATATCTTCACTTTATCCTCCGTTTTATTTATATTTTTCGCTCATTACCGCAGCCAGTGCCAGTCTGAACTCTGGCATTCTGGAACGTGAAACATTCAATTCTTCTCCGTTTGATAGTTTTATCACACCTTCTGATTTTAATTTAACGACATGATTTAAGTTTACAATATAACTATTATGGGCATATTCAAAACCGTATCCTTTCAAATCCGTATACAGCTCTGCCAGCTTCTTTTTTGTCGTAATCCTATCCTCAAATGAGTAGTCTTTATAATTCTCCTGCACATGGATTTCGCTTCCACGCTTATAATTATCTATGTATAAAATATCATCCGGATACACCTTCACTATATTCATATGATTTTTCCCCATTACATAGGTTCTTTTTTTCATTTGCTTCATTTTCTCTACTACTGCGGTCAACTCCAATAACATTTTGTCATCTCCATAATTTTTCCGCAAATATCGAAAAGGCGTGGTTTTAAATGATTCATCCGTAGGTTTTGATACACCAGAACAAAATACTAATAAAGAATCCGGAAATAATTTTCTAAAATGCTTTGCTGTGGCATGTCCGTCCATTCCACTCATCTGCATATCAAGAATGATCAAGTCACAAGATGTCATTCTCTCTACTGTAAGAAGACACTCTTCCCCCGACGTAACTTCATAAAAGGTAACTTGACGCTCACTCAAGTCGCATCGCAAAAGCATTTCTTTCATATAGGAAATAAAATTTTTATCATCGTCACAAATAACAATCTTATACATAACGTCCTCCCCTATTTTTTTGTTCAGTATAGCATACGTGTCTATCTTTGTCAATTTTTGTAATGTGTGGGGGTAATGATTTTTCGAGTATATGTTCTAAAAAAAGAGATTATGTCAAATTCACAATAGCTGTTGTTGGCCTTTTAAGGCTGATAATAAAAAGTTATCCATCGCTATGGAAAATGCGGTAAACTTAATAGTAATTTATGCTTTACCTTTTTATCATTAGAGTAAGGGAGGTCAGATAATGCAACTTATTTTAAACCCTGTGGAAAATCTTCCATATTTATTTGATATAAAAGTTTCTGAAAAACTCAAGGGATTGTATGTGTCAGATAAATTAAAAACTGATACAATAGTTAAAAATTCTAAAATTGGTTTTTCTGGAAGAAAAAATGAAAATCTTGAAATACGAAATATTTATCGAAAATGGGGTGAAGAGTTAAATGTGAAACATCTTTCCATGAGGTTGCTTTCTGGACTTCATGCTCACATTGTATTATTTATGGGACTTGGAAATATAGGTGATACCATTCTTCTTTTACCTGAATGTGCAGGTGGACATTATGCTACTAAACAAATACTTGAACGTTTGGGGTATAATGTTATAGAAATGATTCCAGATATGGAAAATTATTGTATTAATATTGAAAAGACTAAAAAATTAATATTAAATTCAAACCCCGATTTTATTTTTGTTGATAGAAGTGAGGGGCTTTACTATGAAGATTTCACACCTTTATTAACCAATTTACCACATACATGTGGGACGATATTTGATGCCTCACAGTATTTGACTAATATTTTAGAGAAAGATTTTGCTTCTCCTTTTGATATGGGATTTGATATTATGATGTCCACTTTACACAAAAACTTTCCTGGTCCGCAAAAAGCACTAGTTTGTAGTAAATATGATAATTTATACTGGGAACGAATAGAAAATGCCATGTCAAGTTATGTTTCCAATCTACATGTAGAAAATATTGTTTTAGCTGGTGAGATTTTAAAAAAGCAAGAAGTTTTAAGAAGATATTCTTCTATGATGTTACAAAATAGCATGCTTTTAGAAAATAATTTATTAGCTCATCAGTTGCCTGTAGTTCAACGTTCAGAGAAGAAAACAACTACCCATCATTTGTGGCTAAAGATTCCTGACAAAACAAAATGCTATAGATTCTATAAAAATTTGGAACTGTGCGGTCTTTTGGTAAATTATAGAAAACTACCATATAACTTAGGAATGGGTATACGTATGGGTACATCTGCTGCTACATTACAAGGAATTAATCCAAATAATATCAATGAGCTTTCTACTTTAATTGCTGAAATTTATTATGAAAAAAATATTGGTGTATCATTGATAAAAAAAATACAATCTTATTTAAAAAAATTAGTACCATTGACTAATGTACAGGAGGAAAATATATGACACAAAAAGAACGAATGTTAGCAGGATATCCTTATCTATCTAGTGATCTGTTGCTTTCTGAAGAACGAATGAAAGCACGAAAATTGACATATAAATACAATAATTCAAAACCTTTTGCAATTAGGAAAAGAAAAAAAATATTATACCAAATATTAGGAAAAAGAGGCGAAAAATGTATTATACATCCCCCTTTTTATTGCGATTACGGTTATAATATTGAAGTTGGCAATAATTTTTTTGCAAATTATAACTGTATTATGCTCGATATAAATAAAATAATTATTGGCAATAATGTTATGCTAGCGCCTAGTGTAATTATAACTACTGCTGGACATCCGATACATCCTGATATACGAAATTCGCACTTAGAATATGGAAAGCCAATAAAAATCGGAAATAATGTTTGGATTGGAGCAAATGCTATAATCAATCCAAATGTAACAATCGGAAATAATGTGGTTATTGGTTCCGGTAGTGTTGTACTACATGATATACCCGATAATGTTGTTTGTGTTGGAAATCCAGCAAGAATAGTAAAAAAAATAACAGATGAAGATAAACAATTTTATTACAAAAAACAAAAATTAAATATAGAAAAAATAACATAAAGGAAAACCAACTTCCTTTATGTTATTGTGGAACAATTGGATAATAACAAAAAATCACTCGGATGCTTTCTGGACTAAGTTTATAATTGCTTTTTTGAATATAATGTATTATTTTGAGTTCTCGATTATATTTTCCGGCAACTACCTGTTCTTTTAGCTTTTGCACTTGCTTTTCAAATTCTTTTGTTGTAATTTCTTTTATGAAAAGAGAAAATAAAATCGAATACAATCTTAAACGTATTAGTGCATAATTATTTCCGCGCTTTTGATTCACTAATTCCTCATATTTCTTTATCAACTCCAATTTTTCACGTATTGTATTTATAAGTTCATCATACTGATCATTACCGTATGAATCAATAATTGCAGGTGAACAAAGTTGAATCAATGACATTTTTAATTTAAATGTTTCTGCATATGCCTTATACTCTAAAATATTTTCTTTGGTAGAAAAAATCATATAATCTTCATAGAAACGTTCACATTCTGAAAAATTTCCATCTTCCACCAATAGAAGTTTTATATTGTACATGTGATATTTTACAAACATTGCAGTTTTATCTCCAATTTTATTAAATAATTCTATTGCCTGCAAATAAATACGAATGGTTTCTTCTGCAATCACTTTTACATCACATGTTTGATGATGATAAATTTTAAGATAATCTGTAAACAAAAAACTATACTCTTCAAAATTTAAACCTTTATTTTCAAATGCTAAACTAAATAAAACATCTTGCCCCAACATCATTCCTATCGCAAATTTAATATAATAAGCTTCAAATTCATCAAGTTTATTTTTTAATATTCTAAACATTTTGCTATTTTTGTTTGTTAATGTTTTTAACTTTTCTGGTTTAAAAATTCCTTCTAAATAATATAAGCGGAATACGTCAAAATACAAACGTCTCATTAAGTGGAACCCATCATATTGATATTGTTCAATTATTTCTTCTGCTTTTTTTTCAAATTCACATGCTAAATCCAATAATTTTTGAAATTCAAAAATACCATTATGTAAATTCACATGTATTTCCCAATAATTGCTTAAAATTTTGATGTATAAATCGGAAGATTTTAAGGCACTCAATTTTATTTCTGGGTACTTATAAATAACCTTATGGTCAATCTGCACTAATTTATAAAAAGCATCTACACTTTTGGATTTATCCAGATAAAGAGAGTAGTATTTTCTAGCTTTGTACAATTTCCCGCATCTATCACACAATACACCTATTTCTCTATAATAGCAAGTGATATCACATATATTATGCTGAAAAAGGAATATTATTTCCTCATATAAATTAAAAAAATTAACATTAGTCACTACATTATTGAACAATTTTTTGGACCTTATTACATCTTTGGCCAACATACAATAAAGAAATTTTAAAATGCAATTATTACTATCAGTTTCGTAAATTTTTGATAATTTTTCAAAAATTTGCATATAATAAATATTATGCATTTGGTTTTTTGTGCTTTCTTTAAAATAGAATTTTGCAATTTTCTCATGAAAATAAAAGTCTTCATGAGAATTTGGATAATTAGTCAAAAATCCAATTTTTATCAATCCATCTAAAAAACTTCGCCATTTCATTTTGAAATTGGAGGGATAGCACTTAATAAGAAGGTTAATGTTAAAACCACCTGTAAAAATACTACAAGAAATAATTGTAATAAATGCTAAGTTTATTGCGGATACAGTGTTGTTTTTGTGACAGAAAAATGATTTGATTGCTGGAATCAATTTAGAGCTATCATAATTTCTTCTCAGATACAACATATAGAGATGAATAGTAATTTCATTACTTTTTATTATATCTTCTAAAGCAAAAAAATCTCGGCAAAAGTTATTGAAGTTTTCTTCATCATAAATATTAAAACTATAACTATTAAGTGGTGATAAAACATATTCTTTCCCGTTTTGTAAAATGATTTTTTTTAATTGATTTATTTTATCGTTTTCTGACAGGAAATCCTCTGGGCGGCGTAACAAAATAATCAAACCAAATGTATGATTATTTAGAACAAATTTTTCTAATATGCGAAGACATTTTTTTCCTGATAATTTATGTAAATTATCAAAAACAATTGTATATTCCGACCGGTGAGCACCACTTGCACGGCCTTTTAGAGCCACTGTAACGATGAGAAAGAGCCACCTTCACGGAAGGTGAGCCATTCCCATATATTTCTCTTATAATGAAAATGGCACACGTTCGTGTGACTATCATTATAGGAGGTCGATAATTATGGTTAATTATCGAGAAATTCTGAGACTTCACAGTCTCAAGTACACCCAGCGACAGATTGCTGCCAGTGTACACAGTTCAAGAAACACCATCAGCGAAGTGCTTCATTTGGCACATGAAAACGGTTTGAACTGGCCGTTGGATGATTCTGTTTCAAATGAAACAATCATGGCATTACTGTATCCGGACAGACTGGATGCAGGCAATCCAAGAAAGGAACCCGATTATAGTTACATCCACAAAGAGCTTGCAAAACCCGGAGTAAATCTTACACTGCTTTGGACCGAGTACTGCAGCACATGTAATGCAGAAGGAAACATTCCATATATGTACTCACAGTTCTGCGACAAGTACCGCCGGTGGGCGCGGGTTACCAAAGCAACCATGCGTATTAAACATAAACCCGGCGAAGTAATGCAGGTCGACTGGGCAGGAACAACCATCCAATATCAGGATCCGGTTACCGGGGATACCTATGACGCATATGTTTTTGCAGCCGTCCTTCCTTGCAGTTGTTATGCATACGTGGAAGCCTGTGAAGATATGAAATCAACAAACTGGCTTCTGTGCCATGTGCATGCCTATGAGTACTTTGGCGGCGTCACTCGATTGTTGATACCCGACAACCTGAAAACCGGTGTGTTAAAGAATACGCGTTATGACACTATTCTTAACAAAAGTTATCACGAAATGGCTGAATACTATGAAACCGCCATCGTTCCGGCAAGGGTACTTCATCCCAAGGATAAAAGTCTTGCTGAAGGCACTGTAAAATTCGCAACCACATGGGTTATTGCCGCCCTGCGTAACCGCAAGTTTTTTTCTTTTGAAGAAGTCAGGCATGCTGTAGCAGAAAAACTCGAAGAGTTAAACCGTTATCCTTTCAAAAAACGGGAGGGATGCCGCTACAGTGCTTATTCAGATGAAGAAAAGGCATTTATGAAGCCGCTCCCTTTGACCCCGTATGAGCCTGCAGTCTGGTCCACTGCAAAGGTTCCTCTTGATTATCTCATATCTGACGGAAAAAACAAATATTCCGTTCCGTTTGATCTGATCGGAGAGGAGGTGGACATCCGGCTCACAAAGGAAATGGTAGAAGTATTTTTCCACGGTTCCCGGGTTGCTTCGCACAAGAGAGTTTTAAAACAACTTCGAAATCCGGTTGCCCAGCCGGAACATATGCCCATGGAACACCGTAAATACCTCAGCTATAATGCAGATGAATTTATCCGCTGGGCACAAACGGTTGGTCATTACACCGTTTTGGTCGTTGAGAAGTTCCTTACTTCCGGCAGGGAGCCGGAACAGGGTTATAAGTCCTGCGCAAGCCTTACCAAGCTGGGGGATAAATATGGCATTGAGCGTCTGGAAAAGGCCTGTGAACGGGTATTAAACTACAGTTCGCAGCCTTCCATCCGAAATATCAGCACAATCCTGAAAAATGGACAGGACAAGGTTCCGTCATATCAACAGGTCTCAGAGACTGCAAAACCTAAAACCCATGGAATCACGCGCGGTGCTGCTTACTTCCAGAGAGGAGGTGAGCAGTAATGATTAACCAAAGTACGATAGATTCCCTGAAAGCCATGAAGCTCACTGCCATGGCAACCGAATTGGAACACCAGCTGGAGGATACTTCCACGTATGGAACGCTTGGTTTCGAGGAACGTCTTGGTCTTCTCGTAGATGCGGAATGGAACAGACGCCAGGCAAACAAACTTGCCCGATATATCAAAAATGCCCACTTTGCTGCACCGAACGCCACAATAGAAGGCGTTGAATATCATGAAGACCGAAAACTTGACAAGGCGGAAATACTTCGATTTGCTACATGTCAGTATATTCAGGAAGGGCACCATATCATTTTGAAAGGAGCTTCTGGAAATGGAAAAACCTATCTTGCCTGTGCACTGGGACACGCTGCCTGCAGGAAGTTCAAATCCGTAAAGTACATCCGGATGCCGGAACTTTTGGATGAACTGAGCATCGCAAAAGGGTGCGGCACCTTCAAAAAGACAATAAAGTCTTACCAGAAGGTAAATCTGCTCATTCTGGACGAATGGCTAATCCGTCCATTGGCCGCACAAGAGTCCTATGATCTTCTGGAGATTGTAGAATCCAGATGCGAAGATGGTTCTGTTATCTTCTGCACACAGTATGAGCCTAATGAATGGTATGACCGGATTAACCCGGATCCAAACATGGATAGCCCGATTTCAGATGCCATTATGGACCGAATCATTCACAATTCATATGAGGTACTGATTGAAGGCCGGGTTTCCATGCGTGAGCGCCACGGACTAAAAGCTTCCCAAAAGGAGGTTCCGCATAATGACTGATTTGGAACTTGAACTAATGGTAGCCAATGAAACAATCCGGGAAGCAGAGGAGGTTTTCGACCAGCTCCGCAAGGATTATCATGCACTGCGGGAACATACCGACAAGCTTGAAGCTATCCTCAAAGAACATGGTATTCCATTTCCTGAATTTTGGGGTTGGTAATTACAGTAGTTCCTTAAATATTTAATTGCTATATATAGCATCAGTATAAACTGGTGTTATCAAAATTTAATTTGGCTCAGTCTCCGTGAAGGTGGCTCTCACCTTCCGTGGGACTGGCTCTAAAAGGCCGTGCAAGTGGTGCTCACCGGTCGGAATATACAACAATAAGACAGTTACTAAATTTCTCTGTTTCATAAAATACCAGTAAGTTTTCTAAATCAATATCGTCTTTACCTAAATCATAATAAACAATTTTACCATCAAGTTTTTGAAAAAGTCGATGATATTGCATTTTTGAAATTAAATCAATAAATAAATTTAAAATTGTGATTGTTTTTCCACTATATGGACTCCCCTGAATCCAATATATATTCTTTGAAGAATTTCTTACGTCATTTAATGAATTTAAAATATCATCAACAACATATTGTTGTTGATGAATAAGTTCTCTATTGTAAAAGTAAAACAAATTCACCGAATATGAAATTAGTTTTTTTATTATTTTAGGAACATTTTTATTTTTATATAAACAATTACAGGCATTATATAGTTTTCGCTTGATTTGTCTAGAACCTTTGAAATTCTTTTTAATTATCAAAAGTATTACTGTTAAAATTGTCGAAAGTCCAGAAGCAATAAATGTTGCTAAAAGATTTTCTTGCAATTGAGATAATTTAAAGTTATGACTTGTAATAAAAGTCAATACATCGTTTTTTTCAAAAATAAGTATAAATGATATTATTCCTGTCAAAACAACTAAGAACACTATATAGCAGTGTCCTAATAGCCAATTTAGTAGTGGTTTAAAAAAAAGAACTTTATTTCTTTTATTCATCGTATTATTCCTCATATGATTTTTACTAATATATAAATTACTGTATTCTCCATAGCGATGTATAACTTTTTATTATCAGTTCACTATATATTATATCACCTTCTTTCCAAGTTCTCAATATTTTTTTACATTTCTTAACATTTATATAAATTATATATTCATACGATTTCTCGGATGCTTCATTCTTAATATTTCCATCTGCTTTTTTGATGCCACCTCCGCATAGATTTGTGTTGTTGTAATGGACGCATGACCCAGCATTTTTTGTATAAACCGTATATCCACTTCTTCCTCCAAAAGTAACGTTGCAAATGCGTGTCGAAACATATGTGGCGTAACATGGAGATTAATCATTGCTAGCTCCGCATACCGCTTTACCATTCGTCGAGCTGCCTGCTCAGAATAACGCTCTCCAAAACGATTAAGAAAGAAAAATTCTGTTTGGTTCAACTCAATCTCCCACTGTCGTTTGTATTCTTGCAGTTGTTCTAACACCTGAACGGTTCCTATCTGAAGATACCGTTCCTTATTTCCCTTTCCTTTTATGCAGAATATACCTTGTTCCAAATCAATATTTTTTTGCGATAGATTGCATAATTCTGAAATACGTATCCCCGTTGCAAAAAGTGTTTCAACCACTGCAATATCACGATTTAACAGTTTTGTTCTACATTCCGTATTGTTTTCCTGTAATTTCAGAGAATACATATAACTTAGCAGCATTTCTAACGTAGAATAAGGAATGGTTCGAGGCAAAACTTTCTCCTCACGAAATTCCGTTCGAACTTTTCGCATTGGACTATCTTCTATTATCTCTTCTTCCTCCAAATATGAATAAAAGGCCTTTAAACTCGCAATCTTGCGCTTTACAGTCTTTTGTTTGTAAATGTCATGCAAATGTAAAATGTATTGTCGAATTACCTCTCTTGACATTACAATCTCTTCCTGTTCACTAAAGTCTGAAAATTGTTCCAAATCAATACGATATGCTCTGATCGTCTTTTCATCCAGTTTTCGCTGCTTTCTCCCATAATACAAATACTCATTGATTAATTCTAATTGTTTCTTCATGATTTTCTCCTTTTTCAAGCAAGAATATCACATAATCTCTCATTCTTCAATTGCTTCTATCCCTTCCATCTCCATCCACATCGCCTTTTTCTGCAACACCTGTCCTTCCTCTATCTCCGGGCGGATTATTGACTTTATCACTTCTTCCGGAGCCTCTGCCTGCAGCAGATCTCTTATCACATTTCTTCGTGTCTCACTGATCCACTCGGAAACATAGATGTCAAGAAGTGTCAGCGAATCAAAGTTTTCTACAAACCACGCTTTCCGTTCCGCTTCCTCCCGTTCTTTTTCCGCATGAAGGGCTGACTGTATCATGCCTGCGGTGATTGTCGGCTCTCCTGCCTTTCCCTTTTTATCATTCGGAGTAGAATGAATCTTTTTTTCCATCTCATCCAGATCCATCATCATAAACGAAAAAGCATCCAGTTCATACAGCCTGATATTTTCATTTTTGTCCTTCTGCATTTTCAGATAATTTAAGGATTCTTCGCCGAGAAATTCGCACTCTTCTAACGGTTTTTCCTGTTTTTCTTGCTGCTCTTTGGGATTAAAAATGCCACACTTTCTTGCTTCTAAGTATTGTTCATGCTCCCACGGAAACCACTTTTTATCACGGATTGGATTTTCCCCACGCACAAAGATAATACATTCATCATCCGGTAAAAGACGCAGCTCATACTCTAACATCAACTCTCTGCCAAGCACATCATAATTCTGACTGTATGAACCACTGGAGCCTTTGCTTTCTCCACTGGTTCGTTTATCAATCGTCCACTTACCAAGTAACTTTGACACATACTCGTAGGTACTTGCCTCATTTCCGCCAAGATAGATAAAAGTATCGCAGTTTCCCACGATTCCTTCCCATGCACCATCCGCAAACAGTGTTTTTAACTGTGCCAGGGACTGTAAAATCGGTACGCAGTACACACCTCGGCTTCGACAGGTTGCAAGAATCTTATCAAAGTTGTTCGGCATCTTGACATTAGCCATTTCATCCAGCCAGAAACCAACATCCATTGGCAGCTTTCCACCAAAGAATCTTGCCTGACGGTACAACTCCTGAAAAAGTAGCGTGTAAACCATGCCCGGCACGAAATTAAAGGTGTCATCATCATCCGGGATAATGATAAACAGATTACTTTTTGTTTTCTTGTCTCCGTCAATTCCTGTTCCAAACTCATCCAACGGAATGTCATTGGATGAAAAGATTTCCAACAGTTCTTCATTATCGAAAGGCTGCATACGGGCATTTACCGTCATAATGACGGAACGAATCGTTTCATCCGGACCTCCCCGGTATCGCTGATAGGCTTTTACGGCCGGATGATCCGGCTTCTTTTTTGCCAGTTCTTCAAACAGCAGATCCACCGGGTTCTGGTATTCCT
>ENA-OOWX01001448-OOWX01001448.1-human-gut-metagenome-genome-assembly--contig:-NODE-1448-length-11257-cov-2.229513_pt1 | contig 11257 bp, 9 predicted proteins | sample MGYA00241583_ERZ501335 | MGnify/ENA primary metagenome ERZ501335 (study PRJEB25962, sample SAMEA2042731) | human gut metagenome | biome: human gut; feature: human-associated habitat; material: faeces...
GATGTTTTGCAAACTGGACTTGAAATTTGGGATAACATTTATAGGGAAAATCGTGCTAGTATACAGGGCCTAAGTTCGTTGCTGGACAATATGGAATGAAATTCCCCAAGTTCCTCTATGTGCTTTATATAAATATGTTGCATATCTTTCAGAAAAAACAAATATGCAATTTTAGCAGGCTTAGGAAGCCCTGAAAGCGAGCTTTGATACATCAAAAACGAAACAATTGCAACGGGACCGCACATTCTTCTGATCCACGGCTTAAATTTACCTGCGGCAGTCATTTTGCTTTTATCGCAAATTCTGCCCATTGCTACATCCGTAAATGCATCAACAAACCTTGCAATCATCATAATAATACCAACAATATAGCCGTCAACGTCCATAACATCGGTATAAAATTTCATAAGAAAGCTTGACGAAAGCAAAAAGGTCAAGTCGTTACCAAAATCGCCGAACATATAGCCGATTTTGTCTTTAAACCCAAAAGGTTTAACAATTTTGTCGTTTTTCATATTAATTTTACAATCCCATCTCTTATTTTAGTGAATATTCACAGAATTATAATACTATAAATAAATAATTTTTACAATACTATAATTAGCATAATTAATACAAAAATACGAAAATAAACAGAATTTCCAATTAATGCCTTGTGTCATCGTCAAAACATTCGCAAAAGCGAGCAGCAAATGACGGCTCCTCCCCGCCTGCATAAAGGCGACTGATATCGCCGAACTGCTGACAGCGAAAAGCGGCTATACCCTTTTCCCTTTCCTCGGTAATAAGAGTAGTTACAGAAGTAGGCAAGGCAACAAAATTATGCCAAAAAACCATAGGCGAGCAAGACATAATATGAGAAAGCAAAACACATTCAACGCCGAAATGGCAGAAAAGAACAATTGTATCGTGGTTAGAATTATTAACCTTATAAATATTTCCTTGATGTTCGTAACCGTGCTTTTTAAGAAGCTCGTCAATACCGTTGCATACCGTTTTATATTTACGCTCAACATTGCCACGGCGCATTATTTTAGAGTTGTACCATTCGTTATAATTATAATGCTCAGAATATTTTGTCCATTCACTCGGCAATCTGTCCCAGCAGGAAATATATTTTAAGCCTGACAAGATTTTTCCTTCAAATTCGCAAAGCCAAGGGAGTGTTTGAGCACTTCTATTCATTTTATCAAGAGTATAGGATGCGGTATCCTGTGCTCTGCCGAGCGGAGAACAATAAAAAGCCTTAACGTCAAGCTTAGAAATACGTTCACTTAAAAGTTTTGCCTCACGAACACCCTTTTGGGTCAATGTATCATGTTCATAATCAGGGTCACCGTGACGGATAATAATAAGTTTCATAAATATCACCGAGTTCATAATAACATATTTGATAAGTTTTTACAATTATGTTATTATAGCATTATGAGAATTTTAATTGATGCAGACGGCTGTCCGGTAACAATGGAAGCAGTCAAAATAGGAAACGAATACGGCGTAGAAAGCATTATTTTTTGCGACACTAGCCACGAATTTAATATCAAGAATGTTAGAGTAATAACGGTTGGAAAAGGTGCTGACAGCGCAGATTTTGCACTTGTAAATGAGGTTAAAACAGGTGACATAGTCATCAGTCAGGATTACGGCTTATCGGCTATGGCTCTTGCAAAAGGCGCAATAATAATAAATCAAAACGGATTAATTATTAACGATTTTAACATAGATACACTTTTAACATCACGTCACCTTGCCAAAAAGGCAAGAAGAGCAGGAAAGCATTTGAAAGGACCGTCAAAAAGAACGGCTGAACAAGACGAAAAATTTGAAAAAGCACTGAGAGGGATACTTAATGAACATATTAATCGTGCCTGACAGCTTCAAGGGCAGCTTGTCGTCAAAGGAAGTTTGCAAAAGTATAAAAAGCGGAATAGAAAGCGTTGAAAATCATAATATTACTTGCCTGCCCTTTGCAGACGGAGGCGAAGGATTCGGCGAATGTTTAAGTGGCTTTTGTAATGGCGAAATACTTTACACTCGTTGCAGTGACATATATGGCAAAAGTATGAAAGGTCATATATATACTTATGAAAACACTGCCATAATAGAAAGTGCAACTGCAAGCGGACTCCAAAAGAAAAAAGACGTCATGAATGCAACATCTTATGGTACGGGTGAGTTGATAAAGTTCGCTGTATCAAAGGGTTTTGGCAACATTATACTCGGATTGGGCGGCAGCGGATGCTGTGACGGAGGAGCAGGTGCGCTAAGTGCGCTCGGTGCTGTTTTCAGAGATATTGAAGGATATGAAATTGATTACCCGACCGGCAAAGATTTAAATAATATTTACGGAGCAGGCTTCACAAATATTGTAAAGGGTATTAACTTTACATACGCTTGCGATGTTGACAATGTATTTTTTGGCAAAAAAGGTGCGGCTTATGTTTTTGCTAAACAAAAGGGCGCAAATAACGAACAAATAAAAGAACTTGACGACGGACTGAAAATGCTTAATGCTTTTCTTCCGAGAGATATAAGAGAGGTTAAGGGTGCAGGAGCGGCAGGAGGTATATGTGGCGGTCTTTATTCCGTTTACGGCGGAGAAATAAAAAGCGGATTTGACATACTATGCGAAGCTTCATCCCTTGAGAAAAAAATAAAGGAAAGCGATATTGTAATTACAGGTGAAGGAAAAACCGACAATCAAACGCTTATGGGAAAACTCGTATATAAGATAAGCGTGCTTTGCAAAAAGTATAACAAAAAATGCATTATTTTAAGCGGAGATATTGAAAATGTTAAACTCGCAGATAAAATGTACAGTCTTGTAGATAAAAACACAAGTGCCCAATATGCAATAGAAAACGCCCAAAAGCTTTTATATGAAAAAGCTAAAATAGTTATTAAAGATATAAATATTCCTTGCAATAAATAAGCAAAAATTATATAATAAGTTTGTATATTATAATTACAAATGAAAGGAAAAAAACAATGAAGGTTATTTTACCAAAACACAGAGAATTTCTTATTAAATTTGAGGACGGATATGCACAGGAGGCTGAGGCTTGGGAAGCGCTCAACCAAATCGTTAAAGATTATTCTGTAGACGGAAAAAGTGTTTACAGCGAAACATTTATTGAGGACAACGAGGATAAGGTTAAGGCTCTTCAAGAGAAGTACGAATTTACATACGAAATTATTGAAAAGTAAGCAGGTATTATAATTATGTTGACTAAAACAGCTTATATGGTTGCAACGGCACATCTTGACACTGTTTGGAGATGGACAATTGCCGATACGGTTGAAAAATTTATACCGGACACATTAAGCAAAAACTTTGACCTTATTGAGAAGTACCCAAATTATATGTTCAACTTTGAGGGTGCTTACAGATACGAGCTTATAGAAGAATACTATCCAAGGGCATTTGACCAAATCAGAAGATACGTTAAAACAAACAGGTGGAACCCTGCAGGTTCGGAATACGAAAACGGCGACGTAAATATTCCCTCACCCGAGGCTATCACACGTAACATTCTTCTTGGAAATAACTATTTTTATGAAAAGTTCAAGAAAAAAAGTAAGGATATATTTTTGCCCGACTGCTTCGGTTTCGGTGCGCAATTGCCACAAATTATCAACGATGCCGGTCTTTTAGGATTCAGCACGCAAAAACTTTCTTGGGGCTCGGCTTACCCAATACCGTTTGATTTAGGTATGTGGGTCGGCGCCGACGGAAATGAGATTGGTGCGTCATTTAATGCAAAAAGCTACAGATACAAGCTTGACGGTGACGTTCGAGCAGACTTAAGTGTTATTGACGGAATTAACAAAGCTTATGTTGAAACCAATATGAAGCTTCCGTGGGTTAATCACCTTTACGGAACAGGCGACTGGGGCGGCTCGCCGACAGAAGAAAGCGTAAAAAACGTTGACGAAAGTGTAAGAGCCAACAAAGACAACAAATTATTCCAAGTAAAAAGTGCAAGAAGCGATAAGGTTTTCACAAAGCTTAAAAGGTACAACAACGGTGCAAACGGCGTATTCATTCCGAGATACAAAGGCGATATGCTTATGACAAATCACGGCGCCGGCTGTTACACCTCACGTACGCAGAGCAAAAGACTTGACTATCAAAGCGAACAAATAGCACACAGTGCGGAATTCACTTGTTCATTTGCCTCACTTTGCGGTACATATGATTATCCTAAGGAAAATCTTAACAAGGCTTGGAAGCGTTCAATTAAACATCAATTCCACGATGACATTACAGGCACATCATTAATGGAAGTTTACAATGACGCTTGGGATGATTATTATTCGTCTATAGCTCAATTTAAAGGCGAACTGACCTCGTCTTTACAGGCAATTTCAAGAAATATGGACACAAGTTGGGTTCCTGAAAACGCAGTTGCTGTTTCAGTGTCAAACCCTACGCAATACAGAAGACGTGAAAGCGTTGAAGCCAAGATTAAGCTCAATGTAAACACCCCTTTTGTCAAGGTCATTGACAAGCAAAAAAAGGAAGTGCCGAGCCAAATTATCAACAAAACAGGCAAACATTTTGAAATAGTATTTCAGGCTGACGTGCCGTCATTTGCAATCCACATTTATGCAATTGTTCCGAGTGAGGAGCAATGTCAAATTAAAACTGACCTTAAGATTAGCGGTCATACCCTTGAAAACAGCAAATATAGAGTTATTTTCAACAAAAACGGCGACCTTGCATTCTTATTTGACAAAGAACTTAACAAGCAGCTTATCACCTCCCCTATTAAGCTTGCAATGCTTCACGATACAGGCTCGCTTGCTTATCCGTCTTGGGAATTAAGAAAAGAAGATATCGACAAGGACGCTTATTGCTATGCAAACACTCCTGAATTTGAAATAATTGAAAACGGACCTGCACGAATTGCAATAAAAATTACAAGAGAGGCTGAATACTCAACGATTAATCAAATTGTTTCTCTATATCCTGACAGCAAGGTTATCAGATTTGACAACGAAATTGATTGGAGAACAAGAAGAACACTTCTTAAAGCCGTATTCCCTCTTGCAAGTTCAAATTATGTTGCAAAATATGATTCGGGTTTAGGATATACTAAAAGAGAAAACAACAGCGAAAAGCTTTATGAAGTGCCTGCTCAAAAATGGGCTGACATAACTGACAAAAGCGGTAATTTCGGAGTAAGTATTCTTACAGACTGCAAGCACGGCTGGGATAAGCCTAACGACAACACATTAAGGCTCACCTGCATTCACACGCCTGTCGGAGCATTTACAAAGGAAACAAGGCAAGATTTACAAGACCTCGGCAGAAACTGCTTTAGCTTTGGAATTTTCGGTCACGAGGGCGACATTGAAAACGGGACTAACCGTGAATCAATGGTATTTGCAAGAAAGCTTATCACCTGTGAAGTAAAAAAGCAGAGCGAAAAGGGCGAATTTTCTCAAGTTGCCAGCCTTTTAAAATTATCGCACGACAATATTGTTATCAGAGCTGTAAAAATCAGCGAATATGACAAAGACGCTTTAATTGTAAGGCTTAATAATGCAACGGCTATTGAGCAGAAAAATGCGGCGCTGAGTGTATACAGAGAATTTGAAGAAGTTGACGAAGTAAACACAAGCGAAGAATTTATAAGAAAGCATACACCTGCCGAAAAGAAAACAATCAGAGTTTCATTAAAACCATTTGAAACAATGACATTGAAAATTAAATTTGCAAAAGCACCGAAGTGTAAGTTCAACAATACTTACTCCCCTATGCGACTTAATTACAATGTTAAAGCGTTTACAAATTACAAGAATATGAAGTACAACATACTTCAGGGCGGTGGATACTCTCTGCCGATTGATTTAATCAGCAAAAACATTAAAGTAAACGGAATTGATTTTTACATTCCTCACGGCAACAGCAAAGGAAAAAATCCAAGATTTGACGCAGTAGCTTGCAGAGGTCAAAAAATCAGACTTGACGGAAAATATAATCAAATATATATTCTTGCAGGAGCGGTAAGCGAGGAAGATATAATAGCAACATTTAAAATTGACAGAAAAGAATACAACGTCAATTTCAAATCAATGACTGCACCTTACAGTAAATGGGATATGTACGGCTTAAACCAGACGGCTCATACCGATGACGAAACAACATTCGGATACGAATTTACTCATCTTCATCACCCTGAGGGCAATATCGTAAAAAAAGCAAGAATTTATCTTTATTCACTCAATGTTAAGAATAAAAAGGTTTTGCGTTTTCCGGACAATAACAAATTAGTTATATTTGCAATGAGTTCGGCACAAAAGGAAGAATTTACCAATCTTGCAGAAAATGTTATTGACATTGTTGAGGATAATTATGACTTCGGCAAAATTCCTCCGATTGACAAAATCACCGATAAAACAGAGGCGATAACAATCCGTGCAGGTAAAATTCAAGACCAAAGAAACGGCGGCAAAGGAAAAGGCTTTTTAAGAGATAATATTATAACTAATATTATCCGTTCATACACAAAAAGCGAATGGTAAACATTTAAAGCAGCGATTAGATATACAAAAAATGTATATTTAATCGCTGCTTTTTGTAATGGTATTTTACTTTACATTTTTGAATTGTTAAAAACGCTGTGGAAAACGTTGTTGAGAATGTGGAAAAGTGACGCTTTAGCTATAAATAATTGTTGAAAACTATGTGGAAAATGTTAAAAATGTAAAGGATTTTACTTGACAGGAAAAGTTTTCCACTTAAAAGACAAGAGTTTGATAAAATATACATATTGACAAAAACATAAATAAATGAAAAAACGCACTTCAAAACGAAGTGCGTTTTTATTATATATTAATAATTATTTCTTGAAGAAATTAACGATTTCGCTGAAAGCGTCGTCATCATTATCATTGAATGTTGAAACAGGAGAAGTAGCAGCTGCTGAACTTTGAGCAGGAGCAACCGGAGCAGCGATAGGAGCTACAGGCTGCGGAGGAGCAACTTCCTTGTTTGCAGTTGTTGACTTGATAGGAGCGCCGGGACCCTCGTCACCAAAGCGGGTAGCAATAACAGTGATAATCATTTCATCTTCAAGTTCTTCATCAAAGTTAGCACCCCAGATGATTTCACAATCAGGATGAACTGCAGCGCTTACGATTGAAGAAGCAGCATCAATCTCTTCAAGACCGATATCTGTTGAAGCTGTGATATTGATAAGAATACCACGTGCGCCATCAATAGAAGTATTAAGAAGAGGTGAAGAAATAGCCTGCTGAGCAGCGAGTTCTGCTTTATCCTTACCCTTAGCACGGCCAACGCCCATATGAGCATAGCCTGAATCCTTCATAATCTCAGTTACATCGGCAAAGTCGCAGTTTACAAGACCTGTTGCATTAACGAGGTCAGACACTGACTGAACACCCTGACGAAGAACATCATTAGCGATTTCAAATGCATTGAGAAGAGTAATCTTTTCTTCAGTAACATATTTTAAATTTTCGTTAGGAATTACCATGATAGAGTCAACGTACTGAGCGAGCTCCTTGATACCTTCCTGTGCCTGCTTCATTCTTCTGTTACCTTCGAAAGCGAAAGGAGTTGTAACAACTGCTACAGTAAGAATTCCGAGGTCTTTTGCGATTTTAGCTACTACAGGGGCTGCACCGGTACCTGTTCCACCGCCCATACCGGCAGTGATAAATACCATTTCTGCGCCTGTAAGTACATCTGTAAGAGCTTCTCTACTCTCTTCAGCGGCACGAGTACCTACTTCAGGCCTTGCACCTGCACCCATACCTTTAGTAGCTTTTTCGCCGATAAGAATTTTATGTGTTGCTGTTGACTTTGCAAGAGCAGGCTTATCAGAGTTAACTGCTACAAATTCAACGTCTTGGATATTACAGTGTACCATACGGTTGACTGCGTTTCCGCCGCCTCCGCCGACACCTACTACTTTAATTTGTACTACTTTTGAGTCATCTGTATCGATTTCATAACGTCCCATTGCAAGATTCTCCTTAATTTTATTATTCTTAGTCTATATTCCCCTATAGGCTTTTGTTACTATCATATTGTAACAATATTGTAATTAAATTGCAATACTTTTTTTGAATTATTCTAAAAGTTTTTGACAATGTTTTATAGTTATATTTTTTATTGTTTGTTGTTTTTGCACAAATTCCAATAATATTCACGCTAAGTGTAAAGCTAACTTCTTCACAGCTATTCTTCTGTAAAGTATATTGCCTTGTCAGTTGTTATTGTCATTGTACCTGTTGCATTAGGATTTGAATCATTAAGTTTATCGCAAGCCGTAAGTCCTTTCATAATCTTACTGTCTAAATCCTTGCTGTTGCCGAGTCTAAACGTAATTCTATTGTCATAAACAACGTAGTTTTCGCTTATATTTTTACTGTAAATAGCAGTAATTTCAGTAAAATTATTACCTTTAATACTTTTTGCAAGACGTGCAAGACAAGTGCCGACATCGGAATTTTTAAATTCTATTTTGTGACCCGCAACAGCGCTTTTTATATCCGTTTTGTTAATAACTATACCCGTCGCCATTTGCGCACCCTTTTCAAGTACCTTAAAGTTATCGTCAAGTAAGATATATGTATTATCATCGCACAAAAGCGAATAAGAAGGCTTTGCATCGGTTATTATAATTTCTATTGTATCGGGTAACTTTCTTTTGATTTCAGCCTTATAGACGTATGGCAGGTTTTCTTCAATCCTTTGTGCCGCCGATTCGGTATCAATTGTAAAAAGATTTTTACCCTTTTGAATAATACATTGTGATATTATCTTATCCTTTGAATAAATCTTACTGCCTGAGCTTGTTATATTGTTTATTTGGAAAAAAACCGTCAAGCAAAGTATTGCTCCGATAGCAATAATAACAAGGATTGCACCTATCCAACTAAGCGTTTTTCTGAGTTTATTTTTCTTTTCACGCCTTTTTGTTTCCCTTTGGCGCCGTTCAACCCTCGTCATACCGTATTTCTCACTTTGACGTGATTTTTTTTGCTGAGCCTGAATAATCTTGTTTTGAGACTCCCTATATAGTTTCGGAGGCTCAATACCCAAATCAAAAAATTCATCATCAATTTTTGACGGCTTTGAATTTCTGTTATTCAATTTCTTTTTTGCTTGCTTTTGCCTTGGTTTCTCCTTCATTTTTACTCCTCTTAATGTCAGCACCTATTGATGAAAGTGCGTTTTCAAGATTTTCATATCCTCGATCTATATGCTCTATACCATATATATTGCTTTCCCCGTTTGCGCAAAGAGCTGCAACAACAAGTGCGGCTCCGCCACGTAAATCAGTTGCGTTAACGTTTGCCGAATGTAACTTATCAACGCCGTTAATAACGGCGATATTATCCTTAATTTCTATATCTGTACCGAATCTGTTAAGCTCACTCACATATCTGAATCGATTTTCAAATATTGTTTCCTGCAAAATAGAAGTCCCTTTAGCAAGTGCAAGAGCACAGGCGATTGAGAATCGGTAGGAAAGCCGGGATAAGGCATTGTTTTAATACTTCTTACCCGCTTTAGCTTTTTGGGTGAAACAAGAGTCAATGAATTATCCGACAAATATATTTTACAACCCATTTCTGTAAACACGGGGAAAACGGGAGATAAATGACTTTGTCTTATATTATTAACAGTAAGTTCTTTCGAGCAAACAGCTCCGAGCGACATATACGTTGAAGCAAGTATTCTGTCGGGGATAATTGTATGTTCGCACGCATCAAGCCTTTTTACACCGTCAATAACTATAGTTGACTCCCCTGCGCCGTATATTTTAGCTCCGCAATGGTTTAAAAAATCGGCAAGGTCGCTTATTTCAGGCTCACGTGCAGGATTTACAATAATTGTCTTTCCTTTTGAAATTGCCGAGGCAATAATTATATTTTCCGTAGTACCGACACTCGGAAAAGGCAATATTATTTTAGTGCCTATAATTGAAGTTGCACAAGCATTAATCGACGAACCGTTTACGCTGACATCTGCGCCCAAATCGTGAAACGCTTTAAGGTGGAGGTCTATAGGCCTTGTGCCTATTTCACAGCCGCCGGGATAAAAGATTGACGCCGAGCCCTGCCGAGAAAGAAGAGCACTCAAAAATATTATTGACGAGCGCATAGTGCGCATAGTGTGCTCGCTGATTTCGTTTTTATTAACCACGCTTGCGTCAACAAAAACGGTACTTTTTTCTCTTTTGACTTTGCAACCGAGAGATTTTAATATATCAAGAGTTACTCTTACATCACTTAAATCAGGGCAATTATGTATAACGCTTTCACCCTTGATTAAAAGTGTTGAAGCAAGGATTGGCAAGGCAGAATTTTTAGCGCCGTGGACAGAAATTTGCCCTGAAAGCTTTTTACCGCCGCATATTTTAAAATATTCCATTTAATCACCTCTGCACGATATTCTATGCAAAAGCGATTAATTTGTTATTTAGTTATTTTGCAAGTGATATGATGATATCTGCAATTCTCTCTCTTGCATCGGTTATTGCCATATTCTTGGCATTTTCCTCAATTTGAATTAGCTTTGCAGGATTTGAAAGCATTGAATCAATAGCCTCTTTAAGTGAAGCGGTTGTTAAATCCTTTTCCTCAATAATTGAGCCTGCGCCACGGTTTACAAGCGCCATAGCGTTGTGGAACTGATGATTTTCTGCAACATAAGGCGACGGAATGAGTATTGAAGCTTTACCGAGCGCCTCAATTTCAGAAAGGCTTGAAGCGCCTGCTCTGCCGATTACAAGGTCAGCGCCCGACATACAGGTATCCATATCATCAATATACTGCCTAACCTCAACATTTCCCTTTACCAAGCCTTTTTTGCCTTCGACAAAACCGTTTTCTTTAAATTTTTCAAGAAATTCACCGCCGTTAGTTCCGACTGAATGAATATGGTAATATTTATCGTTATTTGCGCTTTCAAGAAGAATATCAAACATTGCGTCATTAAGCGGCTTTGCACCGAGTGAGCCGCCGAAAGAAAGAACAAGATATTTTCCGTTTGGTATACCAAGTTTTTTTCTTGAAATATCTTTGCGTGCCTTAAGAAGTTCGCCACGAACAGGAAGCCCTGTAACAACAACCTCATTTTTAGGCTCAAGATGCTTTTTAGCATCTTCAACGGTAAGCATTACTTTATCCACTTCTTTTGCAAGGGTTTTATTTGTAATGCCGGGATAAGCGTTTTGCTCGTGAATACAAGTAGGAATATGCATACTTACGGCGG
>ENA-OOWX01001449-OOWX01001449.1-human-gut-metagenome-genome-assembly--contig:-NODE-1449-length-11242-cov-2.664164_pt1 | contig 11242 bp, 10 predicted proteins | sample MGYA00241583_ERZ501335 | MGnify/ENA primary metagenome ERZ501335 (study PRJEB25962, sample SAMEA2042731) | human gut metagenome | biome: human gut; feature: human-associated habitat; material: faeces...
TACCGTTCGGACGTGCCCTCCTTGGCACGGCCTCACTTGCGGGTACATCCTTGTACCCGCATATCTATGGGGTTAAGGGAAAGTATAAGAAACAGCACAACCGGCTTTAAAGTGTGCCCTTCGCATTATCTGCGCCAGCGCTCCCGTGCCGTATATCTGACATTGTGATATTATGTCGTCAGTTAGTTAATAATATCTTGAATAAGGCACATCCGCACTTTCATCCTCATATCCAGGATAGTCAGATATTTTATCGTATCCTGATGGCTGCATATAGTAAGATATGCTGTTTCCGTGATAATCATCATAGTAATCTATTCCAAGAATAGGCTTTGATGCATCAAAGTTTCTGTCAAAAGGATTATCAACGTCTTTTAATATTGCATCCAGTAAGTCAGCATCAGTCAGATTGTTATATGATATATAATAACCACTGTTTGGCTCTAACGTATATACATACCAGTACATTGAGTAATCTGAATTATCAGAAGAAGTAACTTTGCCAGCCGCCATCTGTGACAGCTTGTTTTTCATATTGTTAAACAGTTCATTGTCATTGGAAGCGGCTGCTTCATTAACAGCATTATAATATGCAGTTGCAGTCTTAGGTGTAAGGTCTGTTATGCGTATGGTTGCTGAGTAAGGTGTTCCATTTCTTGTAAATGCAATGTTTACATATGCTGTATTAGAAATTCTTGAACCCTGTCTTGATGAACTTATAAGGTTGTAGTAGTCAGCGAAAGAAACATTATTAATCTCATCAAGCATCATATTGTAAATATCACGTTGCTTTTCAGGTAAAATGTAGTCTGAAAATGATACATTTGCAGAATCATAATCAGGCAAATTCTTATATTCTTTACAGAATTCATCAACCTTTGTAAGTAAGTCGGCAAGCTTTAATACATCACTTTCTTTTAAGAATACCTTACGGTACTTTCCAGTGATACCCTCTTTAAAATATACTTCATAAGTTGTATATTCTACGGAGTTTCTTGAGTAGTAGCTCATATTTGTTAAGCTGTCAAGATTCTCTGAATTGTTGTTATATACATCAGTTATGAGCTTTATAGTATCTTTGTCGGTTATTTTTAAATTTTTAATGACATTTTCAAAGTAATCTCTTGTAGAACTGTTGTAATAGTTACTACGCATCTCAAGCTTTATATAATCAATGTTATCAGCATTGGCACGGTAGGCAGTCATATTATTAATACCTGCATTAAGTAAAAATCCTGATATAATGGCAAGTACATAGGCTGCGATTATGGAAGGAATCGCTTTTAACACGCGGTGAAGCTTTTTGCTTGATATAAGCTCATATATAATAACAACTACTGCGGCTATTAAGAATGCGATAATAACATACATAGCAGCTGGTTCACCATAAGAATTAGTATCCTTTGAAAGCTGGACATATACAAATATTCCAAATATACTTATCGTATATCCGATAGCACATCTTATTGCAAACTGAAGCTTCCAGCTAAGGGCAGGCTTTCCGGCAGTCTCGCTCTTTCTTATAGTAAAAAGTACGCATGCAATGGCAATATATATAATGGCAAGTACCAGTGTGTACACATTGGCTATGCCTGACAGCCACATATCAGATATGTCATATGTTGTGATGATTCCGCCTTCAAATACAGATAAAACCTGACTTGTAAGCATATTGTAAGAGTTGTCAAGCAGTGGCATAAAATGCTTTGAAGAGGCTAATACATACGAATTGTTTATTGTTGAATTGGCAAGCAGTAATATAAATCTTGGAAGGAAAAGGATAAGACCAGTAAGACATATATTACTGAATATATTACCTGTGATAGAGCAGGCAAGCGCAATTCCGGCGGAGCACAGCAGCGCACATAAGAATTGTGCAATATATATACGGAAGTTTGTAGCATAGTCAACTATAAAATAATCTTTAAATATATGGTAGCATATAAAGCTGCATAAAAATGTAACTGCCATAATAATAATCTGCCAGGCTGTTATGGCTGCAAACTTGGAGAAGAAAAGGCACTGTCTTTTATATGACAAAGAGTGATAAAAGTCACTTGTGCTTCTCTTATTAAGGAATGACCAGCAGTACAGTGCAAGTACAGGTGTGATAAATGCAAATACTATAATAAGTACAGCCGTTGCTGAAGAGGGATATACTATGGAAGTATAGTCCTGAACTGTTGAAAGTGATGCATCACCAACGGGTTTGACTGCTTTTATATTGTTCGTTATATTAATTCCTTCCATAATGATAGGAAGACCTGTTATTAACAGCATAATAGCGGCTGATATCAAGCCTATTATCTTAAGCTGTCTGAATGATTGCCAGAACAGCTTAATACTGAATATATTTCTGTTATTAAGTTTATTGTTCATAATAATCCTCATTTCTGCTCACGTTTCTATGTAGCATTGCTACATGTGCATAACGGGTTAGTGTCAAGTGTGCGCAGACACAAAGCCCGCGTGTGAAAATATATTTATATATTTTCACACAGACATCAATTATTAATAAAGGGTAATTGCATGTCACATTTGGAATTAGTTAAGTTCGACTTCAACAGAGTCATTAAACTCATATCCGAGTGATTCCATTTCGTAGGTGAATACTTCCTCAAGTGTAAGTGGAAGCACATCAAGTATGACAGGGTTCATGGCACGCAGATAATTAATCGTTTCTTCACGGTCGCCATTTACAATCATATTGGCAACTGAACCCTCCTGACGGTACCTTGTTATGTTGAGTCCTTCAAACTTGGTTTTTCCGAATATGCCCTTAAATGCTATCTGTACCTTGAACTGCGTAGTCTTTAGTTCAAGTACATCGCTGTCAAGTACAAGACCACCTTTGTGAAGAAGGGCAAGATGGTCGCATATATCCTCAAGCTCACGAAGGGAGTGAGAAGTTACTATAACAGTAGTATCATATTCAGCAACATCGTTACATATAAGCTTCTTTACAAGGTTTCGCATAACAGGGTCAAGTCCGTCAAATGTTTCATCAAAAAACATATATTTTGCCCTTGTTGAGAGTGCGAGTATGATAGAAGCCTGACGTTTCATGCCCTTTGAAAAGTTGGCAATAGGCTTTTTAATGTTTAATTCAAACAGTTCAGCAAGCTTTAAAAAACGGTCATAGTTGAACCTGTCATATATGGAGCTGTAAAAATCTGCCATCTTGCTCATAGTAGCTCCCGGCAGGAAGAATAACTCATCCGACACAAATACTATATTGTCCTTTACTTTAGGATTTTCATATATAGGTTCATCATTTATATAGGCACATCCTTTATCCGGCTTATATATTCCGGATAACACTCTTAAAAATGTTGATTTACCTGCGCCATTAGAACCGACCATACCGTATATGCAGCCGTCACTTATATTGCAGGTTATGTTATCGAGGGCGGTAAAATCCTCGAAAGTTTTGTGTATACCTTCTGCTTTTATCATTGAAAGACCTCCTCATTTTATTATGGATACATCCAGTGTGATTACATTTCCTTAAATACATCATTAACTGCCTGTATAAGCTCATCCTTCGTTATTCCGGCAAGAGCAAGTTCTCTGACAGCCTGCTTGAATTCTGGCATCTTTTCTCTTGAACTGGCTCCTAATATATCAAGTGCCTCCTGTGATATGAAAGACCCCTTTCCGGGAACCGTGACTATAAGCTTTTTTCTGTCAAGCTCTGTGTAAGCTTTCTGGATTGTGTTAGGGTTAATTGACAGGCTGACAGACAGGCTTCTGACAGACGGCATCTTATCGCCGCTGTTTAAAAGTCCGGTCAGGATTTGTTCCTCAACCTGATTAATAATCTGTTCATATACAGGCACTCGCGACATGACATCTATAACGAACATAGTTAAATCAATCCTTTCTTTACTTTTTGCGTTTTTGTTTATATTATCAAATGCATTGATTGTACTAACTGTATTATCTTATGTAGTACAGTTGGTACACTTAATATATTATATGCGGTTGTATATGTCAAGATGAAAATAACAATTAATATTTTTAAATATTGGATAATATATCTTTTGGGGTTTACTGTAAATGAGCAATTTTAAAATATTTATATTATTGTTCAGATATTATTGTTCAGAGCCAATCTCGAAAATGCTTCGCATTTCATCGATGTGGCATATCCGCCATATAAAATCTGATAAATATACATAAAAATGCAAGCAATTTTATGTATATCTCTCAGATTTTGCATGGCTTTGAACAATAACAAATTTATTAGTATGATGAATATGTCATATCACTTTGACTTACAATAAATATATGGTAAAATCTACAATAGTAGTCATTAATAAGAACTATAATAACTGTAAAACAGGGAGGTATATGATGAGCGAAGAATGTTCACATAATTGTTCAAGCTGTGGTTCAGACTGTGCAGAAAGAGCAGTTCCACAGAACACAAGAAATGATAATAACAAAAATGTTAAAAAGGTAATAGCAGTTGTCAGTGGTAAGGGCGGCGTTGGTAAGTCACTTGTCACTTCACTTCTTGCTGTTAAGTCACGCAGGGAGGGTCTTAAGACTGCTGTACTTGATGCAGATATAACAGGACCATCTATTCCTAAGTCTTTCGGACTTTCAGGAAAGGCGACATGTAATGAGGCAGGAACTATAATATATCCACCAGAAACTAAAACAGGAATTAAGACAATGTCTCTTAATTATCTTCTTGATAATGAAACAGACCCTGTTATATGGAGAGGTCCGGTCATAGCGAGTGCTGTAAAGCAGTTCTGGGAAGATGTTGAGTGGGGAGATACAGACTGTATGTTTATAGACTGCCCTCCGGGAACAGGCGATGTGCCACTTACAGTATTCCAGACACTTCCGGTAGATGGAATTGTGGTTGTAACATCACCTCAGGACCTTGTATCAATGATAGTTGAAAAGGCAGTCAATATGGCGAAGATGATGGATATTCCTGTACTTGGAATAGTAGAAAATATGTCATACTTTAAGTGCCCTGACTGTGGCAATATCCATTATATATATGGTAAGAGCAGAATAGACGAGGCAGCTAAGGAACTTGGAATAAAGACAGTTGCAAAGATGCCTATGGACCCAGAGGTTGCAGGACACATTGATGCAGGAGAAGCAGAGGAGCTTGACACAGCAGCACTTGATGAAGTATTTGCTGCTATTAAGAACTGCTAGTTAAAATGGAGAAAGATATGAAGCACATAATTATGTTTAAGGGTGGTGTTGAAACTCTTGAATTTTTTTCAGTAGAGATAGCAAAATATTTTGAAAAAATCGGACATAAGATATTCTGGTATAATCTTTTTCTATCGGAAAATAGTTTTGAAGAATTGCTTGATTACTATAATTTCCATAAAAAAGATGAATTCGTGGCACTTACATTTAACTTTGAAGGGCTTGAAGGTGAGGCAGGATTATATCAGAGTGATAAGGCTTTAGATGGGCTGCATAATGAACATACATCCAGATGGAACTTCTGGGATTATTCAGGAATAAAGGTCATTAATATAGTGGTCGACCATCCTTTGTATTATCACAAGTATCTTGCAGACAGACCGCATAATTATGTGCAGATAGATATCGACAGAATTCATATTGATTATATGAAAAGGTTTTATCCGGATGTTAGGACATACTTTATACCATCGGCTGGTACAGAGGTGAATAAGGACAGAAGGGCTTATAAAGAGGATGTGTATATGCCGGTCAAAGACAGACCTATGGATATTATATTTACTGGCAATTACACACATAAGCACATATTAAGAAAACGTATAGATAATATGGAACAGGATTATATAGATTTCTATGAAAATGTATTAGAAGACCTTACAGCACATCCACATATGACGATAGATGAGGTGGGAGAGAAGCATTTAAGAGAGGAATTCTTGGATATTACGGATAGCCAGCTTCTTGACTGTATGCCAACGATGATGTACGTTGACCTGAATGTAAGATTTCACTACAGACAGCTTGCAATCAGGGCACTTGTGGATGCCGGGCTTAAGGTGCATACATATGGCGAAGGTTATAATTATATAGAGTGCCAGCATCCCGAAAATATTATCCAGCATGGCAGTGCGAATTCTCAGCAATGTCTTGATAAGATAAGTCAGGCTAAGATATCACTTAATGTTATGCCTTGGTTTAAGGACGGCGCACACGACAGAGTGTTTAACAGCTGCCTTAACGGGGCGGTATCGCTTACAGACTCTTCCCGGTATCTTGATGAGATATTTACGGATGATGAGAATATATTATTTTACGACCTTAATATGCTTAGGGATTATGAGGCTTCCGGCTACAATCCAGAGGTTACAGAGCCTATGGTACGAAGGATTAAAGAGCTGTTACAGGATAATGACAGGCTGCAGCAGATTGCAGATAATGCGTATATGATATGCAGGGATACGCATTGCTGGGATAATGTGGCGGAGGAGTTGGCGGATATTTTGTAATAGCATTATTATTGACTTGTAAAGTGAAGCAAAGTCGAAATATCATAATAATGATGTATTTTGTGATATTACATTTTCAACATAAGTAATGCAGTAAAGAATAAAGAAGAATAAAAAATAAATAAGTGCAAAAGAAAAATATAGTTTGACGAAGTCACATCATTATGTTAGAATAAGTTTGCTTGCGGATGTGGCGGAACTGGCAGACGCGCTAGATTTAGGTTCTAGTATCACACGATGTGCAGGTTCGATTCCTGTCATCCGCATTAAGTGGTAATCCGTGCAGATTGTTGTCTGAAACGGTATGAATTAGTATTATCCTATGCTGGAATAAAGCTGGTGGTGTCGTAACTGATGCCGCCTTTTTTATTATCTGAATTATACAGAGGAGCGGTTCATATAATTACTATAAACAGAATAAAGGAGTGAAGGCTTATGTGGACAAGAGAAGAATTAAAAATGTCGGCAAAGAATGTATTTAGGCAGAATTATTGGCGGTGTGTTCTTGCGGGAGTTGTATCTGTTTTAGCACTTGGTTCGGTGGGATATTCAGGTGCAAGCAGCAGTGTTGAAAACGGTGGTGTTGATAATATGATATACAGATTGTCGTATTCAACCGGAATTTCAGTAGTGGCAATAGTTATTGCACTGATTGGTTTCTTAGCGGTATCAACGATTGTTTCTATGCTCATAGCGGTTTTTGTGCGTAATCCGTTTGCAGTGGGAACAAGCAGATTTTTCCTTAAGAATACAGAAATGCAGGCAAGTGCCGGAGAGATTGTATATGCATTTAATGGTGGGCGTTACCTTAAGATAGTAGGAACTATGCTGCTTCGTTCTGTATTTATATTTTTATGGTCATTACTCTTTATTATTCCGGGAGTTATACGTTTTTATGATTACTATCTGGTATCGTACATTATGGCAGATGACCCACAAATCAGCGCAATGGATGCCTTAAGAAAGAGCAAGGAAATGATGAGGGGACAGCGTTTTAATACATTTGTACTTAATCTTTCCTTCATACCTTGGACTATATTGAGCGCATTTACACTTGGACTGTTAAGCGTGTTCTATGTTAATCCATATAAGTTACAGACAGATGCGCAGCTCTATAAGAGAATAAAAGAGCAGTATTATTATAATAATTACAATAACAATTATTATAACAATAATTATCAGGGGTATTAACGTTAAATTTTTTGATATTAACATTGTATATAAAAAAGTGGGGTGACACGTCTTATATTTAAGAGTGTGTCATCCCACTTTTTGTTATTTGGATATTTATTGTTATTATAGTCCTATAAATGAGCAATATAAAATATTTTATAGTTTTGTTTATTTGTAGTATTTATATATCTCGTCTACTGGCGGTTGTAGTAAGCTATGCCGGTATCAGGATTAAAGTAAGTTCTTATATAACCATCAGTCGATACTATTACGAATTCGTTGGTGCTTTCGATATAGTAAACGTCATCGCCGTCCTCAGCCTCTTTTTTGTGAAGTGCGCTGCTGTTTGCTACAACTGCGGCGGCAGCTTTTTCATACTCTTTGGCAGATGAAAAGCCCATATCTTTGCCGTGCTTTTCGTAGTGGCTGTTTAAAAGGTTCTCATTTCTAAATGTAAGATTTGAGGCAGATGTGTTTTTGCTGTCAGCAGATGTCGTCTGTTTACTGTTAGTCTTACTTGTGCTTTTAGTATTATCAGAGGTAGTAGCAGATGATGATGTTGTTTTTGATGTTGTTTCGGTTGTTGCTTCTGCTGCAACGGTTGTGTCTGTACTGGTTGTGCCGGATGTCTGGCTGTTATCATAAGTCATTGACAGCCATTACCATAATCAGCGATACAATTAAAGTATTGATTTTATTAGTTCTTTTTAACATAATATTCTCCCATTTAATATTTTGGTGTAATGTTGGCTATGATTATTTTGCGTTGATATACTACTCTATTTCTATATTTATGTCAAATTATGTTTTTTATTTGTTACTATTGAGAGTCAAGCTTGAAAATTCTATATTTCTTTTATGTGTAGTATCCACTATACACAAACTGATAAATATTCAGACTTATCTGCGCCGACCCCTGTAAAGTAAATTGTAACATTTTCAGCTATAATAAAAATATTTTTTGTAAAAAACACTTTACATATGTGGTAAAAAGTAGTATATATAAAAGTATCAAAAAGCTACTTTTGTAAAGGCGGTGAAAATATGTCGGATAATAAGAGTATTCCGAGAGAATTAAGAAAGAATAAAAACGGGCTTACAGAGAAAGAGTTTCTGGCACAGTACAATCCCGGACATTATGAAAGACCAAGTGTTACAGTTGATATGCTGCTTTTCGGGATGAGCAAAGACCTTAAGGGACTTAAGCTGCTTCTTATAAAGAGAAACAATCATCCATATATAGACTGCTATGCACTTCCGGGAGGTTTCGTTGATATAAAGGAGTCAGCATATACAGCGGCGTGCAGGGAGTTAGAGGAAGAAACCGGACTTAAGGATATATATATGGAACAGTTATATACTATGAGCCAGCCTGACAGGGACCCAAGAATGAGAGTTATAGATATTGCCTATATGACACTTATTCCTATAGATGGCATGAAGCCGCAGGCAGGGGACGATGCCAGTGAAGCGTTGTGGTTTGATATAACATTTGATGATGAGAAGCTTACATTCAGTAATAGTGAGAAGAATATCAACATAGTCTATTCGCTTAAGGAAAAGGTATTTAATAACGGAAGATTAAAGGTTAAGAATTATATTCCTGAGCTTGTAAGTGATGAGGCACTTGCTTTCGACCACGCACAGATAGTTCTTGAGGGACTTATGAGATTAAGAAACAAGACAGAGTATTCTGATATAGCATTTAATCTTATGCCACAGGAATTCACGCTTCCAGACTTGCAGAGAGTTTATGAGATTATACTCGGAAAGAAACTCTACAAGACGAATTTTAAAAGAAATGTCGACAATAAAATAAAATCACTCGACAGAAAGGGCGTTTCCATAACAGGTAACAAGGCTTCGGAGCTGTATGAGTATGTTCCTGACTGATATGACCGTCTAATACAGGCAAAGCTAAACAATATTTTATATATGCTCATTTGAATAAAATAATTAAAAGAAAGGATAGCAGCACTATGAAAAAAGTATTAGTTATTATAGATATGCAGAATGATTTCATCGACGGAAGCCTTGGAACCAAAGAAGCACAGGAGATTGTAACACCTGTTGCGGGAAAGATTCGTAATTTTGAGGGTGATATCTATGGAACACTCGATACACATGAGGAAGATTATCTTTCCACACAGGAAGGAAAGAATCTTCCAGTGAAACATTGCATTTGCGGAGAAGATGGATGGGCATTAAACAGCGAAGTTATGCAGGCAATCGCAGAGACAAAAGCGGAAGTTCACAATTTCTGTAGGAAGAATACGTTTGGTTCTATGGAACTGGCACAGATATTGAAGGAAACATATGAAGATCAGGAAGTTGAAATCGAACTGATCGGATTATGTACGGATATTTGTGTGATATCTAATGCAATGCTCATTAAGGCAGCACTGCCGGAAGTGAAGGTAAGTGTAGATGCTTCATGCTGTGCAGGAGTGACTCCTGAGAGTCATAGGAATGCGTTGGAAGCTATGAAGATGTGTCAGATTGGGATAGTATAATAGAATATAAATAAAAGAAAAAGACTGTCCGAACAACAGTATTTATGCTAAAATAAAAATCGTCTGTAATACGGTAATATGAATCGTATTATGGATGATTTTTATTTTACGAAATATTTGAACATAATGAAGAAAGGAAAAACATATGAATACATACTATGTAACAAGGATCGAAGAACCAGACTTTGGCTGTGAAGGTCGCCCAGAGGGTCAGGAAATTAAAGATAAAGTATTTTTAAAACAAGAAACAACAAAAGAAGAAATGATCATATATATGGAAGATAAATTATTATATGACAGAAACGTCGACGAAGGAACCAAAGTCATAATTGATGAGGATGGAAGATTACAGAAAGCAGAGGAGCAGTAATGAAGGACCTCACAAAAGGAAAAATTTCAACACTGATCTTAGGTTTTGCGATTCCAGTATTCTTAGGAAACTTATTACAGCTTACATACAGTCTTGCAGATACAAGAATTGTAGGTACTTTTCTTGGAGAACAGGCACTTGCTGCAGTTGGAGCCACAACAACGATCAGTAATCTTATTGTAGGATTTTTATTAGGATTGGCCAATGGATTTGCAATCATCACAGCACAGAAATTCGGTGCCGGGGATACAAAGAGAGTCAGGAAATCATTTGCAATCGCAATCATATTAGGTGCAGTTATTTCTATTGTTATGATCCTTGCAGGAACGATTTTTATTAATCCGATTTTGAATTTTTTAAATGTTCCGCAAAAGCTGTATGCAGCATCCAAACAATATATCATTATCATAATTGTCGGTCTGTGGGTCACAATGTTTTATGATATCCTGATGGCAGTTATGCGGGCAATTGGAGATACGATCACACCATTACTAATCCTTGCGATCTCTGTTGGATTGAATATCGCAGGAGATATTTTATTTGTAGCAGTATGGAAAACAGGAACATGGGGTGCGGCGGCAGCGACAGTACTTGCACAATTTATTGCATTGATCATTTGTTGTTTTTATATGATTCATAAGTATGAATTGTTATGCCTTAAGAAAGAAGATTTTGAGAATCTGGAGCCGCATATGATCAAAGGAATGTTAGGTTCA
>ENA-OOWX01001458-OOWX01001458.1-human-gut-metagenome-genome-assembly--contig:-NODE-1458-length-11218-cov-3.042014_pt1 | contig 11218 bp, 8 predicted proteins | sample MGYA00241583_ERZ501335 | MGnify/ENA primary metagenome ERZ501335 (study PRJEB25962, sample SAMEA2042731) | human gut metagenome | biome: human gut; feature: human-associated habitat; material: faeces...
CAATTTTCTAAGTAAAAATAATGTATGCTCGCATACGATTATTTTTACTGAAAATTATATGAGTGAAACGAACAGCGAGAAAATTCTATTTTCGAGCTATAGCATTCATTTTTATGTCAGTGTCTTTTACTGACTTACATACTGCTACGAGCGACAATATAGCGAGAGCGTGCCTGCGGTATTATTGTTATACTTGCACAATCAACACAGTATATATTTAGTTTTATATCTGTTTATGCCACATGAAAAAGTTCTTTTATTGCATCCTCATTGAGATTTGAACCGATTACGCATATTCTTCCTGTATAATCTGCGGCACCTCTTCTAAGCTCAGTCTCCTCAGGTACAAGGTCGAAGTGGAACCATTCACCCTCATCTGAAGCAACAATTCCCTTAGCACGGAGAACATCACCAAATGACTTATCACTTGCAAGTTTTGATACAATATCCTTAAGTTCTTCCTCTGTAAACTTGTGAGCTGTCTCAACACCCCAGCTTGTAAACACATCATCTGCATGATGATGGCCATGTTCATGGTGGTGTCCGCAGCCACATTCTCCGTCATGGTCGTGATGATGCTCATGTCCGCAGCCACACTCTTCGTCATGGTCTTGATGATGTTCATGTCCGCAGCCACACTCTTCGTCATGGTCGTGATGATGATGCTCATGTCCGCAGCCGCACTCTCCGTCATGGTGATGATGTTCCTCAAGAAGTTCTTTCTCAAGCGTATTTACTTTTTCCATAGCATCAAGAATCTGCTTACCATTAATATCATCCCAAGGAGTTGTTATGATATGTGCATCCTTGTTAAGTGACCTGATAAGTTCAATATCTGTCTTTAACTTAGCTTCTGAAACATTCTGTGTTCTGCTGAGTATAATAGTTCCTGCATGTTCAATCTGGTTATTAAAGAACTCACCAAAGTTCTTCATATATACCTTAACCTTTGAAGCATCCGCAACTGTAGATGCACTGTTTAATCTTATCTCATTTTCTATATGAAGGTCCTTAACAGCCTTGATTACATCTGAAAGCTTGCCAACACCTGATGGCTCAATAATAATTCTGTCTGGATGATACTTCTCAACTACCTCTTTAAGTGATGTACCAAAGTCACCAACTAAAGAGCAGCATATACAGCCTGAGTTCATCTCTCTTATCTCAACGCCTGACTCCTTTAAAAATCCGCCATCTATACCGATTTCACCGAACTCATTCTCTATAAGAACTACCTGCTCGCCCGGAAATGCTTCCTTTAAAAGCTTAGCTATAAGAGTTGTCTTACCAGCTCCTAAGAATCCTGAAATAATATCTACTTTTGTCATCTCATTATCCTCCATTACATTCTTTCTGTATACAATACATTCTCTGTACAACGTATATCCTGTCTAACTTTTATTATACGCTTGTTGTCAATACCCCTTGCTGGCTGCTACACAAAATTAATAATTTTAACTTATTTTTAATATATTATAATTTACGCTTTATCTACAATACACTCACGACAACATAGCCTATTACCTATGCATCTCCTCTTGACACTCTTATCTCGTCAGCAAGCTCGCTTATCTTTCGTAATCTGTGATTAACTCCCGACTTACCCACCGGTGGGTCAAGAAGTGCGCCTATATCCTTAAGGTTCATATCCTGATGTTCAAGACGTATCTTTGCAACCTGATACAGCCCCTCCTTAAGGCTTGAAAGTCCTACGGTATCCCTTATATACTCTATATCTCTTGTCTGCTTGACTGCCGCTGATATTGTCTTATTAAGATTAGCCGTTTCACAGTTTACCTTTCTGTTCACATCATTTCTCATTTCTTTCAAAATCATAACATTATACAAATCCATCTGCGAAACATAAGCACCCATAAGATTAAGGGCATCCGTTATATTGCTGCCCTCCTTCATATATACTATATAACTGTTCTTTCTCTGTGTAATCTTGGCATCTAGATTAAAAAAACACAGCATATCCTTAAGGCACTCTGCATCCTCCTCATAGTCACACACTATCTCATAGTGATAGAACTTATTCGGGTCGCTTATCGAACCTGCCGCTATGAATGCTCCTCTTATAAATGACTTCTTACAACAGTCCTTCTGCACTATTCTCGGGTCTACAAATACAGGCTCTATATGTTCAAATGTATCATCTGTCCACTTAAGTGTCTGTAATATCTTTGCAACCTGCTTCTGGTCGCATATCCTTATGCTTGTATCCCTGCTGCTCTCTGATATATATAATATATCCGATGAGTCTATATCAAATATAGTTTCTAACAAAACAATAAACTTATACCTTGCAACTTCATTTTCGGTAAGCATTTCCACCTGCATCTCACCGCCTGAGGAACGCCTTATGCGTCCTGACATTCCCATAAGTGCCGCGAATTCAGCTATCTGGCAGTGCCTCGCCGAATCAAGCCTTGCACTTAACTCCTCCTTAACATCTGAAGAAAACGACATTAATTATCTCCATTTCTATATAAATGTATACTTATCCCTTACGCTTGGAATCCTTTTCTATGTCCCTGTGTTCCACCTTACAGCCATAAGGTGTCTTGGAAAGCCTCTTTGCAATAGCATTGGCAAGTGTAACTGAACGGTGCTTTCCGCCTGTACAGCCTACCGCTATGACAAGACTTGACTTTCCCTCCTTGACATAGTTAGGAAGAAGAAACTGTATCAGTCCGTCAACACGCTCAAGAAATTCTTCCGCCTCCGGCGCTTTCATAACATAATCCTGTATCTTCTTATCGTTACCTGTAAGCGGTCTTAACTCCTCAACATAATATGGATTAGGCAGAAATCTTACATCAAATACAATGTCTGCATCCGAAGGTATTCCATACTTAAAGCCAAATGATAACACTGTAACCATAAGATTATTGAATTCTTTTCTGCCAAGGACTATCTTTTCAAGCTCCTCCTTGAACTCTCTTGTAAGAAGCTGGCTTGTATCTATAATTACATCTGCTCTTTGTTTAAGGAACTTAAGCTGCTCTCTTTCAAGCATTATCGCTTTATCAACACGTCCATCCTTTGCAAGCGGATGTGCTCTTCTTGTTTCCTTGTATCTTTTTATAAGTACTTCATCGCTGGACTCAAGAAACACAATCGTATATTCATACTTCTTTTCCTTCATATAATCAAGTACTGAATCAAGCTCCGCAAGTGAATGTCCGCTTCTTATATCTATTCCAAGTGCTATGTTGTTGTATCCTTTGTCCTGATTATGTCCGTCCGCAAGTTCTGCAAACTTGGGCATAAGTGATATTGGCATATTATCCACGCAATAATATCCCTCATCCTCTAACACATTTAACGCTGTTGACTTTCCTGCTCCCGACATTCCTGTTACTATAATTATCTTCATATGCTGCCTCTAAGTATTATTCCCTTTAGAATTCTCCTATTTTTATGACCTCAAGTTCAAGCTCTACGCCGAACTTATCTTTTACTTCTTCCTTTATCTTATCTGTAAGCTCACATACGTCCTTTGCTGTTGCGCTTCCTTTATTGACAACGAAACCTGCATGTTTTTCTGATACCTGCGCATCACCCACTGACAGCCCCTTAAGTCCTGTATCTTCTATAAGCTTTGCCGCAAAGTATCCTTCCGGTCTTTTAAATGTGCTTCCTGCGCTTGGATATTCAAGTGGCTGCTTTGTTCTTCTCTTAACTGAAAGCTCCCTGATATTCTCCTTTATCGTGGCAGTGTCACCCTTTTGTAACTTAAGTGTGGCACTTAATACTATATAACCATTTTTCATTATACAGCTTGTTCTGTATCCAAGTTCAAGCTCATCTTTATTCAGTGTTTTAACATTACCATCCAAGTCAAGAACATCGGCACTGACAATGATATCCTTTATCTCACCACCATATGCGCCGGCATTCATTCTTACCGCACCGCCTATAGTTCCCGGTATTCCTGTCGCGAACTCAAAGCCCGCAAGTCCCTTGTCTGCAAGCTGGTTTCCAAGCCTTGAAAGCTTCATTCCTGACATAACCTTTACAGTCACATCATCAATATATTCCACATCGTCAAATGTATCTGAAAGCTGTATGATAACTCCCCTGAAGCCGCCATCTCCGACAAGCAGATTGCTTCCATTTCCTATGACATAATATTCTATGTCCGATTTTTTCAATAAATGTAATACTGATTGTAATTCAGAGATAGAAGAAGGCATTACGAAATAATCCGCAGTGCCTCCTATCCTGAATGTAGTATGAATACTCATAGGCTCATCAACCTTTACCTGTGACTCACCTGTTATATCTCTAAGACCTTTTAACAAATCATTCTGACCCATGTATTATCATACTCCCTGTCTATATATCTTATTTTACTATATGTCTGTATCCGCCAATACTATTTAATCGTTCATAACAAGTCTGGCTGCGCCATACATTCCTGCATCATTGCCAAGAGTTGCCTGTATAATCTGTGTATTTCTTGATGCATGGAAAACATATTCTTTATAATACTTACTTATCCTGCTTAAAAGAAATTCACCCGCTGCCGATACACCTCCGCCGATACTTATAACTTCAGGGTCTACCATACCTGCCGCACACGCAATTCCTTTTCCAAGATAACGGCATACATAATCAACAACATTAAGTGCTATTAAATCTCCTGCCTTCGCCTCATCAAAAACGACCTTTGCTGATATGTATGGTATATCTCTTAATGATGATGGCTCCTCGGACTCATTAAGCATCCTTGTGGCTGTGCGCACTATACCCGTTGCAGAGGCAACCTGTTCAAGACAGCCCTTCTTTCCACAGTTACAGTACTCCTGCTCATCCTCAACTACTGGAAGATGTCCTAATTCAGCAGCCGCACCATTATATCCGCACAGTGGCTTTCCATCAACTATAACTCCTGCACCTACACCTGTTCCTATTGTGACAAAAAGACTGCTTGAATACTCTTTAGCACTTCCCATCCAATACTCACCAAGTGCCGCCATATTAGCATCATTGCCGACCTTTACCTTATATCCTGTCATCTCATTAAATGTCTGTGCCACATTGAACACACCCCATCCAAGATTAACACATTTATTAACTGTTCCATCATCCTTAACAGCTCCCGGAACACCTATTCCAACACCGGCTACATCATCGCTTTTCATTCCTGCTGCACTTAACATATCCGGTATGTGGTTCTTAATATCTGATAATATAAGACTTCCACCCTCATCTTTTCTTGTCGCGATTTCATCCTTATAAAGAAGTTCACCATCTGTTGTAACCACACCACATTTGCAGGTTGTTCCACCTATATCTATGCCAAGCACTATGCTTTTATCATTATTCTTAATCATATTGTCTACATCACCTTTGTTATTTATAAATCTTCCTCGTCATCACCTTTCATAAGGTTTTCCTGAACTCTTCTGTATAATTCCTTGGCTGCATTATAACCCATCTTCTTCTGTCTGTGTTTTACGGCTGCCGCCTCTACGATGACTGCAAGATTACGTCCCGGTCTTATTGGAAGTGAGTGACATACGACCTTATTGCCAAGGTACTCTGTATACTCCTCCTCAAGACCTAATCTGTCATATTCCTTGTCCTTATTCCAGTCCTCAAGCTTGATAACCATATCAATCTCCTGAGTTTCCTTAACACTTTCAACACCGAAAAGTGTCTTTACATCGATAATTCCTATACCTCTTAACTCTATGAAATACTTGGTAACTCCCGGTGCTGAACCGACAAGAGTTTCATTACTTACTTTTCTTATCTCAACGGCATCATCTGTTACAAGACGATGGCCTCTCTTTATAAGCTCAAGTGCGGCTTCACTTTTACCGATACCACTCTCACCTGTTATAAGAACACCTTCACCATACACATCAACAAGTACTCCGTGGATAACTATACAAGGTGCAAGCTGTACCTTAAGCCATCTTATTACTTCCGCTGAAAATGAAGATGTAGACTCCTCTGACTTAAGAATAGGTATCTGATACTTCTTTGCAAGCTCTATAATCTCTGCCTCCGGCTCGAGATTTCTACAGAATATAAGACATGGTATGTTGCTTGATAAAAGCTGCATATATCGCTCATAGCGCTCTGTTTCTGAAAGGCTCTTAAGATACGAATACTCAACATTACCTATTATCTGTATACGGTCATTATCAAACTGGTCATAGAAACCTGTAAGCTGAAGTGCCGGTCTGTTAAACTCAGGTACATGAATCCATATTCCCTTGACATCTATATCTGGTGTAAGATTAACAAGATTCATTTTCTCAATTACTTTGGATAAATTAACTCTTTCTTTACCATTCATACACAACTCCTATCCTGCACATTAAAATATTTATTAAATAAATGCAATTATCTCTGTCTGTTATTTATTAGTGTAACACAGTAGTTATAATATTTAAAGATTTTATTGTTCTTAATTAATGACATTTCCCGCCATAAAATGATATAAGTATGAATTGCAAAGCAATGTAGCAGCTCTTATATCAGCGCATGGCGAAATCTATTTTTGAAACTTATATCATAAAATAACAATTATCCAGATTAAATAAAATGTTTTATATATGACATTTTATCTAATCTGGATAATTTAAAATTAATGGAAATACTTATATATATTCTGCGCCACATTTTCAGTTATACCATCAACCTCCATAAGTTCGCTTGCATTGGCTGACCTTATCTTGTCAATATCAAGAAAATGCTTCATAAGTGCCTTTCTTCTAACAGGTCCGATTCCTTCAATATCATCAAGGACTGAATTAACCTGCAGCTTGCTTCTAAGCGACCTGTGATACTCTATCGCAAACCTGTGCGCCTCATCCTGCACACGCGTTATAAGCTTAAAGCCTTCGCTGTGGCGGTCTATCGGTATCTCTATATTATTGTAGTAAAGACCTCTTGTATTATGATTATCATCCTTGACCATGCCGCATACAGGTATGTGGATATCAAGCTCCGACAATACTTCAAGTGCTATATTGACCTGTCCACGTCCACCATCCATCATAATAAGGTCAGGATACACAGCAAAGCCTCTTGCCTCTTCTTCTCCGGCACGTTCTCTCATTCCTCTCTGGAAACGTCTTGTAAGAACTTCTCTCATGCTCTTATAATCATCCGGCCCTTTTACTGTCTTTATCTTAAACTTACGATAATCATTCTTCTTAGGTCTTCCATCCTCGAAAACAACCATTGAACCTACCGATTCCACACCGCTTGTATTCGATATATCATATGCCTCTGCCCTTTTTAACACAGGAAGTCCAAGCCAGTCAGCTATCTCCTTCATAGCACCTGTAGTACGTTTCTCCTCAAGCTTAATCTTTTCTGTATCCTTTGTGAGCACCATAAGCGCATTTTTATGTGCCAGCTCTACCATACGTTCTTTATCACCCTTTTTAGGAGTTATGATAGACACTTTTCTTTTCTTTCTATCTCCAAGCCACTCTGCAATAACATCCGCATCCTCTATCTCCTCCTGTGTCATAATCACATTAGGAATATAAGGTGTTCCGCCATAATACTGCTTCATAAACTGCGATAATATAGCACTTCTGCTGTCATTCGCAGCCACTTTCATATGAAAATGTTCTCTTCCAAGAAGCTTGCCCTGTCTTATAAAGAACACCTGGACAACCGCATCCTCTGCATCCATGGCACATGCTATAACATCCCTGTCAGTAGCATCATCTGCTGTTATCTTCTGTTTCTGGGCTATCTGCTTGACACTGTTTAAAAGGTCCCTGTATCTTGCAGCCTCCTCATACTCCATTTTCTCTGAACAGTCCATCATCTTTCCTGTAAGCTCTTTCATTATCTCTGAATAATTACCATTGAGAAAGCTTATGACTGACTCTATATTTTCTCTGTATTCTGCCTCACTTACATACCCCTGACATGGTGCATTGCACTGACCTATATGGTAGTTAAGGCATGGTCTGTCTTTTCCTATGTCTTTAGGCAGCCTTCTGTTACAGGTTCTTACCTTGTAAAGCTTGCACAAAAGCTCTATAGTTTCTTTTACAGCCCCCGCCGATGTGTAAGGTCCGAAAAACTTTCCTGTTCCATGCTTCATAGTCCTTGAAAACAGTACTCTCGGATATTCTTCATTTACTGTGACCTTTATAAAAGGATAACTCTTATCATCCTTTAACATTGTATTATACTTCGGTCTGTGTTCCTTTATAAGGTTACACTCAAGCACAAGCGCCTCAAGTTCAGAGTCTGTCACTATATACTCAAAGTATGCTATATGTGACACCATCTGCACAACCTTTGCAGAGTGGTTTTTATTGCTCTGAAAATACTGTCTTACACGGTTCTTAAGCACCTTTGCCTTTCCCACATATATAATAGTGTCTTGCTTGTCATGCATAATATATACTCCCGGCTTATCGGGAAGTTTTTTCAACTCATCTTCAAGATTGAACATATATATCCTCATTTCTAAATAAGCTGCTTCTTTTATAAGCACACTTTAATGATTCAAGGGTCAAAAGTGTTATCGTTCAGGCACGAACGACACCTTGACCCCTGCATCATTGTAATGTATATATTATAACATTTTACTGGTATTCTCTCAATTTCATTTTATGTTTTTGCCACTCACAACTTTTACCATCTGCTGCATGCTACATTTATTCCGGTGTTATCTGCTGCAACTTTATACTGCCGCTTCCTATCTGCGACTTATCCAGTACTGCTGACACGCATACTCTATCTCCACTAAATCTTTTCTTTGCTGCCTCTTTATTAATAGCCCCTATCTTATCTCTTTCTTCCTGCGACAGTTCTATACCTGCAACATCAGGTCTGCTGGTTGTTACCAGCATACACCTTTCATCACCGCCTTTATAGTCAAGTACTATGTTAGCTGAGGCATTATCAGCAGTCTTATTCAAAGTTATTATGTCCTCGATATTACCATCTATATTAATTATATACAGGTAATTATCATAATCTGCAAGCCTTTCTTCCTGACTTTTTTCTGCTAATTTTCCTATGTTAACTCCCTTGTATATATACAGATACTTTCCATCATATCCATAAAAGCTTATATAATTCTCATCACCACTTTCTTTGAACTCCACAAACTCATTGTTTTTTATTTCTTTATTTTCCTGCGTTAAATCTTCTGTAGTTCCTTCAATATCCAATATAAATATATCTTTTATTTCTCCGCTATCAAGATTTAATTTTCTTATAATATAGTTATTCTCATCTGCACATGGAAAATACATATTATTATTTTCATCAAAGCTTACTTCCGTGTTCCAATTAATAATTGAGTCTGCTATATCTGGATACTGTTCATTCATATTATAAAGTTTCTGCACATTTTCAGAGTTTATATCCAGCACCTCAAGATAATAAATGTTTTCCCCTGCAGATATGCCACTGCGCCAGTTAATATAAACTTTATCTCCTATTGCATACAGCACAATAAGTTCAAGATAGTTGTATGTACTTTCATAAGTCTTTATAATATGCGCCTGACTATCATCAGATAATGATACAGAACACAGCATAAGTGTGTTATCACCAGATAACATATAATACAGCTTTCCGTTACTGATACATGCATTATTAGTATTACCATTGACCAGACAGCCATCTATAGATAATGTTTTTTCTTCTTTCTTATCTTTCATAGTCTTATCATAAGAAACAAGTATGTCCTTCTCCGTTGTCCTTTCTATCATATATATTCTCTGGTTGTGATACCATATCTTACCTCTAAGACACATATTATCCGTTATATATGCTTCACAGCTTTCTGTATTATGGTCACAATCAGTCTTGGAACACAGCGGAAGAGTTGTCTGCTTAATCATATCATAATAATATATATACTTATTGTTATTGTCGCTGACTCCTGCCGCCCCTGCTATATAATAGTATCCTGTTTCTGCGGCTGCCGCAGAGTCTGACATATAGTATTGTGGCGCATTGTCATCATATACATATGATGCATATTTATAATCTACATCTGTCTGTCCACCATCAGAAGTCTTATTGCCACACGCAGTCATACCTGTTAAGCCCGCGATTATCAATGTAGCAAAACATATACCTGCCAGTGTTTTTCTTATTAATTTTTTCATAAAAATCACCTTACCTTTCCACATCTGAGTCTGTGTCCTGAACGCCTTAACGCACAAACACGAATAACATTTTAACTTAAAACCTGACATCAGTATCTTATGTATATATTACAAATGACTTGATGGAAAAGTGACAGGTGTAACTAAGAACTTTTTATCTTTATTTAAATATTTTCTCAATCTGTAATTTTATACATGCAATATAACAACAATATATTTACATATATTAAATTAGGAAATATATAAAGGAAAAAAGGTGATATTAATGACAAATACAAATATTACAGTAAGAATGGAATGATATATTTGAACAGATGAAAAAAGAAATGTAAAAAAATAACTTTACATATTCATATTAGATTATAGCTGGCAAAAAGCTGCAATGGCATAATTAACACCATCGCAGCTTTCTACATTTATAATTTTACTACACTATATTATTAATGGCTACGCCTGTCGTCCAAGGTCAAACGCCTTATGATTAAGCTCCCTGAACTTCTCTGGTACGATAGCATCTATCGCAGCACTCCATTCCTCGTAAGGTATATCATCAAAATACTCTGACAACCTTCCCATAAGCACGATATTGACCGCCTTAGATGAGCCAGCCTCTTCTGCTATTGATAAGAAATCTTTGGCATCAACCTTTGCGCCTGCCTCCTCTAACTTCTTAACAATATCTGCCGGATATTCTGCTGCACCTGTTATAACAGGCATAGGGTCGACTTCCTGTGTATTAGTTATAATCTGTCCTCCAACCTTAAGATATTCTATCCATCTTTCAGCCTCAAGCTTCTCGAAAGAAAGAATATAATCAGCCTCACCCTTATCAATAACCGGTGAATATACCTTCTTTCCAAATCTTACATAAGTAACAACGCTTCCACCTCTCTGGCTCATTCCGTGTACTTCTGATACCTTAACATCATAACCCTGATGCATAAGGACATAGCCTAACATCTTGCTGGCAAGTAAAGTTCCCTGTCCGCCTACGCCAACAATCATAATATTCTTAACTGAATTACTCATATTAATCCTCATCTCTGCGCACGTTTTTTGCGCATAACGAGTTTGTGTCAAGTGCGCGCAGACACAAA
>ENA-OOWX01001468-OOWX01001468.1-human-gut-metagenome-genome-assembly--contig:-NODE-1468-length-11183-cov-6.533339_pt1 | contig 11183 bp, 5 predicted proteins | sample MGYA00241583_ERZ501335 | MGnify/ENA primary metagenome ERZ501335 (study PRJEB25962, sample SAMEA2042731) | human gut metagenome | biome: human gut; feature: human-associated habitat; material: faeces...
CTCCAAAAAATAAATATTATTGTAGTTCCAGTTCAGACGAGTGTAGAATCCCATCGTAGCCCAATGCGAACGGGCTTCACCTGCTATCACGTTTCCGCTGGCATTATCAAACGAATAAATGTCGTTGCTCAACATACCATCTTTGTACATATATTCTTCCGAATATTCCTGTAGCTCCATCTGATAACCTGCCATTGCCTTGAAGAAATGACCTCCCCACTGGTGGGTATAAGAGCTGGACAGATTAGGCGACAAATAATAATTGAACATGCTACCGCGGGTATAAGAGCCGAAATACATATTTTTCCAGCTAATGCCCGGATAAGCAAATCCTTGTCTCTGGTTGGTTGCATCACCCGGCTTGAAAGTACCCGCAGGAGTTTCATACTTCTGGTCGTCTTTCATTTTCAGGTCATTATTTTCCACATCGAAACGGATTTTCATTTCTCCGGTGATATCCCATCCCTCCAAAGGAGTGACGGTAGCCGAAAGTGACAAGGCATCTGAAATACGGTTTCTCTGATAATTTGAATTTTTCAGATACAACATTTCATTCCAGCTAGGTATATTATATTCCGATTCAACCGGCAACTCAGTCACCTGAGTCGGACGGTGGCTACCGATCTTATTATACAGGATCAGCTGATTGGCCATCGGACGTTTGATCATCTGCAAAGTAATATTGTTGTTCAGGTTGAAACGCAGCCAGTCACTTGTCTTAAACTGCAATTTCGTGTTCAGGTTATATTTGCTCAAATCATCCTGTACCTTATCCAGCAGACCTTCCTGATAAGTGTATCCCATACCGATATAGTAGTTCACTTTGTCAGAACCGCCCTGTACACTCAGATTGTGAGAGTGACGGACAGACTTGTCTTTGAAATAATAGTCAAACCAGTCTGTATTACCGTATTGATTGTAATAAGCTCCTGCCCAGTCATCACCGGTAGTATTCGGTTCTATTCCCGGAAATTCAGCCGAATAAGGGTTTTGCATAAATCCCTTGATCTTTTCGATAGTCTTATCCGAAATCTTCTGCAAACCGGAAGAAGCTCCTCCATTATCATACTGCTGGTTATTATATGCTGCATACTGCAACGCATCCATCATCTTCGGCATGTTGATAGGTGAACTGAAACCTACCGTACCACGATAAGTAACACTGGCTCTTTCTTTTTTACCACTCTTGGTCGTTACCAAAACCACACCATAAGCAGCACGCGCACCATATACGGCAGAAGCGGAAGCATCCTTCAGTACACTGATGCTGGCAATATCAGCAGGGTTCACATTCTGCATGCTCTGCTCTACTCCATCCACCAATACATAAGGCTCGCCACCATTGATAGAGCCGATACCGCGAATACTGAATTTAATATCGGCACCGATTTCACCGCCGACACCACCGCCTACTGCATCCGAAGCAAAGTTCAAACCGGCAATATTACCCTGCAAAGCACTGGTAACGTCGGTCACAGGACGATTCACGATCGCATCATCTTTCAATGTGGCAACGGCTGCCGTAATGGTATTTCTTTTCTGTGTATCCATACCTACCACCACAACTTCATCCAATACTTTGGCATCTTCCTTCATCACCAGTTTGTTACCTTCCTGTTTGGTGACTTTTACCTGTAGCGGAGCATATCCGACGTATGTAACAGAAAGAGTACTGCCTACTTTTCCTTGAATAGAGAAATTACCGTCAATATCTGTAATCGTTCCTCCGGTTACACCTTTTATCATGACCGTAGCACCGATGATGGGTTCTCCCATTTCGTCTACCACCTGTCCCTTTATCAATTTTTGTTGTGCCAACGCACCCAGAGGAAACAATAACAGGAGCATCAGAAAAAGAACAAAGCGTCCTTGTTTTCTCACGAACTTCTTTTTTTCCATAATATTATATTTACTAATTAAGATTCTATTTTTATTCTACAGTAGGGTTGGCGTAGTAATTAAACTCTTCTTTCACAACTTTCAACAAAGACATTTCGTGCGTCACATCTACGTCCGTAGCCAAATCCCAGCTCATGATACCTCCAAAACCATTTTCACAAACATACTGTGTCTTCTCGCGAATTGTCTTCTGGCTGTTGAGCGTATAGCTCTTTCCGTCATAACTCCATTGATCTGCAGAAGTATTAGTCAGATTACCCTTGCCGACAAGGTCAAAATAGGCAGCCTGTTCGCCGGCAGTTCCCGTAGTTCCGTAGAAAGGTACTCCCATCACCAGCTTATCCTGAGGAATTCCATATTCCACAGCAGCCTTGCCATCCGATTTGAAACGTTCCATAGAGAAAAGTTCTACCGAAGGACCATAGCATTGCAGTGAGATAAAATCAGCAGCAATAATAGCCTCTGCACTTATTTTATAAGAAACGGGATGCAGGGATACAGTGAAGAATACATCTTTTCCCAATACTTCACGCAGTTGTACAATGGCCTTACTATAATTAGCCAGATCATTGGATGAATAAGCCCATTCGAAATCAAGGTCTGCACCATCCAGATTATATTCTTCGAGCACTTTCTTTACGTTGTTGGCAAAATTGGTACGAGCTGTCGCGTTACCTACCATTTTCAGCCATTCGCCGCCGGCAATACCCAGACGTAGCTTCCGGTCGCCCGCCTGTCCGTTCAATGCAGTGCGGATCTGTTCCAGGCGGATAGCCCATGTATGTGAATCCTTACCGGGTTTGGCAGCATCGTCATATTTCCAGTAAGCAAGTGTTTTAGTATTATTCCATGTATCAAAAGAAATGGGATTTTTGCCCAGTGTACCCACCAGCAGACTGTTCACGAATGTTTCATCCAAATATCCTTTCAGTTTTTCTCCCATCACAAAATCCGCACGGGTATTAGGAACCGAAGCAGGCAGCGAGCCTGTAAAGTCAGTAGCAGCATTATTATCTATATATAGCTTAGCAGTACCGCCATCATAAGTCACCGCTACATAATGCCATGCGCCCGGTTTCAATGCACTGTTCGTAACTGTTGCAGAAGCACTTCCGACAGTCAGTTTCAGATTGCCTTCCGTTGCTCCCAGCTGGAAAGCGATGATAGTAGTATTTCCGTCTGCCTTCTTAAACAAGCAGGCGCCGTCCACCCATTCGCTTACATATATATAAGTACCGAATGTGAACTTCTTGAAAGCTCCGTCCGGTGAGTGCAACAGACCGTCGCCGGCATTCATTTTTCCGGTACCTTCAAATTTCAGTACTCCGCTGCGACCGCTATAAGAAGAAGTATATGTGGCTGCTCCCGTTATGGCAGCATCATTCACAGGCAGGTCAAAAGTCAGGTCACCGTTGGCATAAGGACGTGCTGTCAGATAAATCAAATCGTTGCAGGCGCCCATACTTGCTCCGGAAACTCGATTCGTTTCAAAAAAATCGCCACGGATATAAGAACAGTTGATAAATGTCTTCACTGTAGGATCAGGATCATCGGGGTCTTCCGTCTCGCCCGGCTTTCCCGTAACTGAACCTTCGGGAGGAGTACCGGTTGGAACATCTACCCATTTTGTGTCTTTGCAAGCTGTCAACATTCCAAAGAGGAAGAGACAAAGAAATAGGAATTTGCTTCTCATAAGTTTATTAATTAAGATTACCTTTTTATATAAATAGTGAGGTCTTTCCTGACATTCACTGCCACAAATTTAGGTTATATCTAAGATTTCAAATGTTCTATTTTAGCTATGATTCTTCCAAAAATGTCTAAAATAGTCCATTTCATCGCATTTTTTATAGCGACCAAACATTATCAGACATCTTTCGAGACAAAAAAAGAAAGGCGGCAATATCCGTTTCCGAAAATTCCCGTCTTTCATTTATATGAATGTGCACAATGTACTGACTGCCCTAAAATGTCAGCTTTTTCACAAATTCTTCTGCCCGTGCCAACGTCTCCGGCTTGCCGATATCAATCAGTTCCAACTTCTCCGCAAGATAACCAGAATAATCCGTCTGCCCGCAAGTAGCCAGATAAAAATCCATGATGGAAAACTTGCCTTCCCAGCGCGGTGCCTCCATCAACCGGAAGACAGCAGGCGAAAAGACATGAATACCGCTAAAGGCATACTCCCTATAGAGCGACTCATCATAGTGGAAACCTTCGGGTTTTACCTGCCCCGTATCCTTGTTTATCCACCCGCGCAATTTTCGCTCCGTATTAAAAAGCAGATAACGGGAAGTTGTACGCCGGCTGGCAAGCAAAGTAGCTACGCTCCCACTCTGCATATGAAAGTCATACAGTTCTTTCAGATTCATATCCGAAAGGATATCCACATTATGTACCAGGAAAGGCTCACCGGAGTTTTCAAAAAAAAGACGGGCTTTTCTGATTCCTCCCCCCGTATCGAGCAGCCGATCCCGTTCGTCGGAGATATGTATGGTAAGTCCGAAGTCGTTATTAGTCTTCAGAAAATCGATAATCTGCTCACCGAAATGATGAATGTTAATCACTATCTCGGTAAAGCCGGAAGCTTTCAGCTTTAAGATCACATGTTCCAGCATCGGACATCCGGCTACGGGAACAAGAGCTTTGGGCATCGTGTCGGTCAGTGGTTTCAGCCGGCTGCCTAGACCGGCGGCAAATATCATTGCTTTCATTCTTTCGGTTACTTTCTTCTTTAATATTTACTCTTCTTAGATTGTTGCCTCAAACGTATGTTCGATATTCTGTTCCCGATGCACCAGTTCGACTTTCACACCAAATTTCTGATTCAGGTGCTCTGCCAGATGCTGGGCAGAATAAACAGAACGATGCTGTCCGCCGGTGCAACCGAAGCAGACGGACAAATTGCTGAATCCGCGTTCCATATAACGTTGCACGGAGGCATCCACCAAAGCATAGACATGATCGAGGAAACGGAGTATTTCTCCATCTTCTTCCAAGAAAGTGATTACAGGTTCATCCAGTCCGGTGAAAGGTTTGTAACGCTCATACTTACCGGGATTATTCACGGCGCGACAGTCGAATACATAACCTCCTCCATTGCCGGTAGAGTCATCAGGAATTCCTTTCTTATAGGCAAAACTCATTACTTTGACGGTTAACTGCCGCTTTTTCAGATCGTCCGTAAATTGTTTCAGTCCGGTAAGCTCTCGCAAAACGTTACAGAGATACGGATATTCCGGATATTCTTCTTTCAACAATTCACGCAGGTTTTCGATGGCATAAGGAACACTTTGGATAAAATGCGGTTTCTTTTCAAAGTAACCACGGAAACCATAAGCTCCCAGCACTTGCAGCGTACGGAAAAGGACAAAGTGACGAAGCTGGCTATAAAAATAGGATTCGTCAATCGGTTGGTATTTGCGAAGAGCTTCCATATACTCTTGCAGCAGTTCTTTACGAAGACTATCGGGATATTTCGCTTTCGCTTGCCACAGGAAAGAGGCTATGTCATAATAGAACGGGCCTTTGCGTCCGCCCTGAAAGTCGATAAACCACGGTTCGCCGTCTTTTATCATCACATTACGGCTCTGAAAATCACGATACATGAAAGTAGCGGAAGAACTGCGAAGCAAGACATCGCTCATTTTCTGGAAATCATCTTCCAGTTTATCTTCCTGAAACTCCATACCGGTAGCTTTCAGGAAGCAATATTTAAAGTAATTCAAATCCCACAGAATGGAGCGTTGATTGAACTCCGGTTGAGGATAACAACGGGAAAAATCAAATCCATCGGCCCCGGCAAACTGAATGGCAGGAAGCAAACGAATCGTTTTGCGAAGCAACTCTTTTTCCTCTTCTGAAAAGACGCTGGTAGCACGTCCTTTCTCTATGGCATGGAACAACAGAGTATCGCCCAAATCCTCCTGCAAATAATAGGTCTTATCTTCCGAAACGATGCGCACTTCGGGAACAGGCAGTCCACATTTGTGGAAGTGTCCTGCCATATAAAGAAATGCTTCATTCTCATCGATAGAAGCTCCGTAAACTCCAATCAATGTTTCTATACCCGTCAGCCGAAAATAACGGCGGTTGGAACCGGAAGACGGTAATTCTGTTATGTTTTCAGCGGGAACGCCCGTATATGACTGATAAAGTTTCTGTAGTTCTTCGGTAATCATAGTCGTATATTTTCGAGCAAAGATAGAGAATCTAGCTAAATAATACTATCTTCCCGCTGATAAAAACCGGCTACTTTACCTAATCTGCTGTGTACAGGCCTTTACTTCCAATAAGCCGGTTATTTAAAAAAGTTGTTGGAATGGCTCCCTATGAATATAAGATGAAGAATTAGCAATTCTCATTGTATTCAAGGATTTTCAGTGCAGAGATTAAAGATTTTCAGTACAGAAATTTATAATAGTTTATGCAGTCGAGTAGTCATCCCCTTATAAGGTGACAATAATCATTTTGTAAAGTGATAAATAGCACCCTATAAGATGACTATTATCCCATTACAAGGGGACAACTTATCTTTAGAAGGACGGAAAGCTTTAAAGATACAAAATTAAATAGAAAAAAGCAACTATATATAACTCTTTTACCTGAAGGAATACAAAATAAGTTTGCTTTTCAACAAACATTCATCCGAATGTATTATCTTTGTTTTAGTTTAACTGACCTAATCTCATGAGAAGAAAGACCTTTTTACTACTATGCATCGCATTTATCACACTGTTTATCGGCATCTCCCCTCTTCAAGCCGGTCATTATTACTATAAGCAAATCTCACTAAAAGACGGACTGCCTTCTACCGTACGATGCATCTTAACGGATGAACAAGGTTTTGTATGGATTGGAACCCGCTCCGGACTGGGACGATATGACGGACATGAACTTAAAAAGTATGTCCATCAGTCAAACAACCCTCATTCCATTCCTCACAATTTAATCTACCAGCTGATAGAAGATGTACAAAACAATATATGGATTCTGACAGATAAGGGAGTGGCACGTTATCAGCGGCAAAGCGATGACTTTCTTATACCGACTGATGAAACAGGAAATAATATCATCGCCTATTCCGTCTGCCTGACTGATGATGGAGTATTATTCGGTTCGAAAAATAAAATCTTTTTCTATAATTATCAGGATGCCACTTTCCGCCTCCTGCAAACGTTTGACCTAGAGCCCAATTATAATGTGACTCTGCTAAGTCTATGGGATAAACGAACATTACTTTGTTGTAGTCGCTGGCAAGGACTACTCCTGCTCGACCTGAATACCGGAAAATGCCGCCGTCCTCCTTTCGATTGCGGAAAGGAAATAATGAACGTACTCATAGACTCACAAAAAAGAATCTGGGTAGCCCCTTACAACGGAGGGCTGAACTGCCTGACACACGACGGTAAACTACTGGCTACATATACTACCCACAACTCTTCTCTAAGTAACAATGTTGTACTAAGTCTCGCCGAACGGGAAGGAGAAATCTGGATTGGAACAGACGGAGGAGGCATTAATATTCTCGACCCGGAAACCGGACATTTTTCTCTGCTGGAACATGTGCCCGGAAGTGACAACTATTCACTTCCCGCCAACTCTATCTTATGCCTATACAACGACTACAACAACAATATATGGGCAGGCAGCATCCGCAACGGACTAATCAGCATCCGGGAAGTTTCCATGAAAACATATACAGACGTACCACCCGGCAACGACCGGGGACTTAGCAACAATACCGTTCTAAGTCTTTTCCAGGAATCTCAAGATCAAATCTGGGTAGGCACGGACGGAGGAGGTATCAACAACTTTAATCCGCTCACAGAGAAATTTACTCATTATCCCTCAACCTGGGAAGACAAAGTTGCCTCTATCTGTCAGTTTACTCCCGGTAAATTATTAATTTCTATTTTCTCACAAGGAGTATTTATTTTCAATCCGGCAACTGGAGAAAAACAACCTTTCACCATTGTCGACGCTGAAACAACAGCACTCTTATGCAATCGAGGCAAGGCTGTAAATCTACTCCGGAACACTCATCACAGCATTCTGTTCCTTGGAGAACATATCTATATATATGATTTGAATACACGTACTTTCAGTACCGCTATAGAACAGGAAGAACAAGATATTATCGGTGCTCTCCTGCCAATCGGCAATTATAGGAACACCACTTATCTAAATGATACGAAGCACATATATGAACTGGACAACCATACAAACCGGCTGAAAGCCCTATACAGATGCTGGAAAGACACGACCATCAACTCCGTTTCAAGAGACGAAGAGGGAAACTTCTGGATTGGGAACAATTACGGATTGGTACACTACAATCCCGCCACCAAAATACAGACTCCGATCCCGACCTCTCTATTTAGTGAAATCACTTTGATCGTATGCGACCAGCAAGGAAAAGTATGGATAGGAGCTGACAGCATGCTTTTCGCTTGGCTTATCAAAGAAAAAAAGTTCGTTCTATTCGGCGAATCAGACGGCGTAATCCAGAACGAATATCTTTCCAAACCCCGCCTGTTAAGTATGCAGGGAGACGTCTATATGGGTGGAGTAAAAGGTTTACTGCACATTAACTGCAAAATACCATTAACAACTTCTGAACTTCCCCAACTCCAATTATCCGATGTCATCATCAATGGAGAATCCGTGAATAACGAATTAACCAATCGACCAACAGGGATCTCCGCTCCCTGGAACAGTAATATCACTATCCGGATCATGTCGAAAGAGAAGGACATTTTCCGACAGAAAGTGTACAGATACCAGATAGAAGGGCTGAATGACCAGCAAATCGAATCGTACAATCCCGAACTGGCTATACGTTCACTTCCTCCGGGAAGTTATAAGATTATGGCTTCATGTACAGCTAAAGATGGCAGTTGGATTCCCAGTCAGGAAGTACTGGAACTAACCATTCTCCCTCCCTGGTATCGGACATGGTGGTTTATTCTTAGCTGTACCGTTCTTACTGCTGCCGCTATTATTGAAACTTTCCGAAGAACTCTAAAGCGTAAGGAAGAAAAACTGAAATGGGCAATGAAGGAACATGAACAACAGGTATATGAAGAAAAAGTACGTTTCCTTATTAATATCAGTCATGAGCTGCGCACACCTTTAACGCTCATACACGCACCGCTTAGCCGGATACTGAAATCGCTTTCTACCGAAGATACACAATATTTACCTATAAAAGCAATCTATCGCCAGTCACAGCGAATGAAAAACCTTATTAATATGGTACTCGATGTACGCAAAATGGAGGTTGGGGAAAGTAAATTGCAGATACAGCCGTATGCTCTCAATCAATGGATTGAACATGTATCCCAAGATTTCGTCAGCGAAGGTGAAGCTAAAAACGTCCGTATCCGCTATCAGCTTGACCCACAGGTCAATACTGTAAGTTTCGATAAAGATAAGTGTGAGATTATTCTAAGCAATCTGCTTATCAATGCCTTGAAACACAGTCCACAAGATGCAGAAATAACAATTACATCGGAGTTGCTTTCCGAGAAAAATAGCGTACGTATCTCCATCATTGACCGGGGAAACGGATTGAAACAAGTAAATACACAAAAACTCTTCACCCGTTTCTATCAAGGTACAGGAGAGCAAAGCGGCACAGGTATCGGATTATCTTATTCCAGGATTCTGGTAGAACTACACGGAGGCTCCATCGGTGCACGGGATAATCAGGAAGCTGGTGCAACATTCTTCTTTGAACTACCCTTGAGACAACAATCGGAAGAGATCGTCTGTCAGCCGAAGGCATATCTGAACGAATTGATGAACGATGATAGCAAAGAACAGTTACCGGAGAAAAATACGTTCGATACGAGTCCTTACAGTATTCTAGTGGTGGATGACAATCCGGATTTGACGGATTTTCTGAAAAAGTCACTGGGAGAATATTTCAAACGGGTAGTGATTGCTTCCGATGGTGTGGAAGCCCTTCAACTGACCAGAAATCATGCTCCGGATATTATCGTCAGTGACGTGATGATGCCGAGAATGAATGGATATGAACTTTGCAAAAATATAAAGGAAGATATTACGATCAGTCACATTCCTATCATTCTGCTGACAGCAAGAGATGATAAACAAAGTCAGTTGAGTGGCTACAAGAATGGGGCGGACGCTTATCTGACTAAGCCCTTTGAGATAGAAATGCTAATGGAAATCATTCGCAACCGATTGAAAAACCGCGAATCTATCAAGAAAAGATATTTGAATACAGGATTAGTCCCTGCGCCGGAAGAGAGCACTTTCAGCCAGGCAGATGAAACATTTCTGCTGAAACTGAATAAAATTATTCAGGAACATCTGGATAGCAGCAATCTGGACGTCACTTTTATCTGCAAGGAGATAGGTATGAGCCGGGCTTCCCTTTACAATAAGCTAAAAGCTCTGACCGATATGGGAGCCAATGATTACATTAATAAATTCCGGATGGAGAAAGCGATCACCTTAATCACCAGTACGGCCCTGTCGTTCACGGAAATTGCCGAGAAGGTCGGTTTTACTACTTCACGCTATTTCAGTACGGCTTTCAAACAATATACCGGAGAAACGCCGACTCAATACAAAGAAAAGCAGAAACAGGAAAGAAAAAAAGAGCAATAAGAAGCTACCCGGAAAATAAATATTTTTTAGGCACGGATTACACAGATTTCACTTCTTTTTATAGTTGTTTTATGATAACTACCATTTTTAAAACCGTGAAATCCGTGTAATTCGTGCCTAACATTTTAATATATTGCAAGTTTCATTGCTTACTCAACCATTGACTTTTTTATAGTCTTCCAGGAACTTCTTCAATCCCGAGTCAGTCAGCGGATGATTGAGCAATCCTTTAATAGCGCTCAACGGGCAAGTAGCAACGTCGGCTCCTACTTCTACACATTCGATAATGTGTTTCGTATTACGGATGGAAGCAGCCAATACCTGTGTTTTATAGTCATACGTACGATACATGCGTACGATATCCCCCACAAGCCTTACTCCATCTTCACAAATGTCGTCCAGACGGCCGACAAAAGGTGAAACATACGTAGCTCCGGCTTTAGCTGCCAGCAATGCCTGCCCTACTGAAAAGACTAATGTACAGTTCGTGCGGATTCCCTTTTCCGTAAAATGCTTGATAGCTTTAATGCCATCGGCAATACAGGGAACTTTTACTACAATATGCGGATTGAGCGCGGCAAGTTCTTCGCCTTCACGAATCATTCCTTCATAATCGGTTGCTATCACTTCGGCACTGACATCTC
>ENA-OOWX01001476-OOWX01001476.1-human-gut-metagenome-genome-assembly--contig:-NODE-1476-length-11129-cov-2.998104_pt1 | contig 11129 bp, 9 predicted proteins | sample MGYA00241583_ERZ501335 | MGnify/ENA primary metagenome ERZ501335 (study PRJEB25962, sample SAMEA2042731) | human gut metagenome | biome: human gut; feature: human-associated habitat; material: faeces...
CACTTGCGGGTACATCCTTGTACCCGCATATCTGTATGAAGAAGGAAAGTATAAGAAACAGCACAATCAACTTTCAAGTGTGTCCTCCGTATTATTAGCAACAGCCTTCCTATGTCTTATATCTGTCTTTGGTGTAATTCAGGTTATTTGACAGGAGTAAGAGAGTTGATATTAGAATAATAAACAGTGATGGGGATTTTGATTTGTATATTAAATGTGTGAAAAACAGTGATAGATATATTCTTTTATAATAGGTTTATAAATGGAATAAGAAACAGGAGAAAAATTCTACGAAACTTATAAGGTGTAAATGTATATTTTTATGAACTCGCTGAATTAAATTGAGTCACTGTCAGACATAAGGGGCAGGAGGGGTGGCATAGATAATGCGAAGGACACACTTGAAAGCTGATTGTGCAGTTTCTTATACTTTCCATTCGTAATCAGTAACGATTTGACACGGATGTCAAATCGAGCGAAAACGAAACAGGACGTTTCGTATGAGCGGTTGCGTCCATATAAAAAACATAAAAGGAAAGTTTTAGAAATATCCAATCAGCTTTCTGGTGATTGAAGCACTATTACTGAAATAACTCACTAGCCTTATGGCGTCCGTTTGTTAATATATTTATAATTTACACATTTTATTCATCCAGCGACTGCATATAAGCATGCATTGACTCTGCCACAACCTTGCTGTGTGCGACAGCCTCAACAACAGTTCTTGCGCCGTTTACAACGTCACCAGAGGCAAATATGCCTGGGCGTGAAGTATGTCCGGTTTCATCAGCTTCAAGCAGACCACGCTTGTTAGCATTAAGTCCCTTTGTAGTATTAACAAGACGTGTCATAGGTCCCTGACTGATAGAGATAATAACACTGTCAGACTCATATAACTTGTCAGTGCCTTCAACATCAGTGAAAGAGCCATCTTCATTTTCAATAATATCACGGAAAATAACACCGTTATCCTTGATTTCAACAGGACGTTTGTTAAATTCAAACTCAACGCCTTCAAGCTTGGCGTAGCTGTATTCGTACTGGCTTGCGGCAACTTCTTTTGTGATAGAAAAACATGTAAGATTGCGTACACCTTTTCTGATAGCAGTTCTTGCCACGTCCATAGCTGCATTACCTGCGCCGATTACGATAACACGCTCACCTAACTTATAACTGTCAGGATTGTTTAAGTAGTTGATACCAAAGTGGACATTTCCAAATGTTTCACCCTTAATATGTAGAGTATTAGGATTCCATACACCTGTTCCAACGAAAATAGCTTTATATCCATCGCGGAAAAGGTCTTCAATAGTGATGGCACTTCCGATAGTCGTATTAGGACGTACCTTGATACCTTTAAGTTCAAGATGACGGTATTCTATATCATCAAGCACAGACTTAGGAAGTCTGAACTCAGGAATACCATATCTTAAGACACCACCTATCTTATCCTTACCCTCAAATATAGTAACCTGATAGCCATATCTTGCAAGAATGATGGCGATAGTAATTCCAGCCGGACCAGAACCGATAATAGCAACTCTTTTTCCGTTAGAAGGCTTAGGACCTTCTGTCATCTTGTTAGCATAAGTAGTTGATATATAATTCTCTATAGTAGAAAAATGAACTGGTGCCCCCTTGCGGCCTAATACACAGTGCCCCTCGCACTGATTTTCGTGATTGCAGACAAGACTACACACAGTAGTAAGAGGATTGTTCTCAAACAACATCTTACCAGCTTCATCAAGCTTGTTTTCTTTAAGAAGCCTGATAGCCATAGGAATATTAGTGCTTATAGGACAGCCCTTCTGACACTGTGGTACTTTACATTGCAGACAACGATTAGCTTCATCCATAACATGTAGTGCCATATAATACCTGCTTTCTGCGCTGATTGCGCCGTATAATAAAAAAGCTAAGCTGCGGCATAATATAATGATTATATAAGATTACCAAAGCCGTCAGTGACAGGACAAATGGGCATAATCATTAAAGCTGCAGCTTAGTTATATTTTATCATATAAATATTAATATTAAAACAATAGATATTATTTTAACAAGTTTTTTAACAACTATTATCAGATTTATTTAATTTCTTTTATAAACATATACAATTCTGATGAATATGCTGTTGCATAATAGTTTCTGGAAACTGTTGTGCCATCCTCATATTCAACAGTTATTGTTAATGTGGTGCAAAGTGAATTAACATTTGCCAGCTTAAAGCCTATATACAGGTGTTCAAAATCCTTATAGTCAGCACAATATTCATTCTGGTGGTCAAGATAAAGGAACTTTTCATTGGAGTTAAACAGTCTGTAGGTGTGATAACCCCACTCTTCTGAATACTTATATAGTGAATGTTGCTCTCCATATTCATCCGGAATTTTATAGTCGTTGTCAGCGATCTCATCTGGAACAGCTTCTCGGGTTAAAATGTTAGTATTCTCGTCAGAGGATGTCAGTGTAACTCTCTTAATATTTGAGCTGTTATCTGTAATCTGTATATTCAGGTCGAAGAATAAAACCCTTGAATGGGATGGTCCCCAACCCTGTGAGCTCCAGCCCTGAATGTCTGTCATGTGGTCAGCAGTGTCCTTGCTGTATGCAAGAGATAATCCCTTTGGGCCAAGCTCCTCGTTGTTTTCACCTGCATAGACTTTAAGGGTTGAAGTGCCAGAGCTGCTGTTTTTACTGTCTATAAAATTTCGCACACTGTATACACTAAAACACAGGAGGATAATAGCAGCAGCAGCAAATATTCTGAAAATATTTCTTCGTGAGCCGGCTTTGTGTGCTGATTTAGCAATCGTAGAAGAATTACGCTGAGCGCTTTTATCCTGTAAGCCGCTATCTAATGCTGACTTGTATGATTGTTTGCCTGCAATAGAAGAGCTGCTTTGATTAATATCATTTTGTAAGCCGCCATCCATTGCCTGTTTATCTAAATCTTTGTGAGCAGGATTATCAGATAAAGAGCCATTGCCGCCATCTGAGCTGTCCTCCTGCGTAATCGCCGCCATAAGCGTGCGATTTATAAGTTCATCACTTGCAGTTATTTTGTTACAGTCATTATCAAATGCTTCTTTAAAATTCATAATCCTTCACCTCTTTTCTTAATATTTCCCTTGCTCTTTTAAGCCTCGTTTTAACATTGTCTGTAGATATGTCAAGTATATCGGCTATCTCATTGGTAGAATACTGTTCGTGATAAAACAGATATATTACGTCTTTGTATTTCTGTGGCAGGGCTGCTACAGTATCCCATACATACATGGAATTGATGTCAAATTCTTTATATGTACTGCTGTTTAGCGGCGTGGATGTGCCACTACCATGAAAGGAGCCATTAGCTGTGTCCGTATTATCTGTAGCTGCAATAGACGAATTATCGTCATATCCGGAATTATCATCGACACTTTTTATTACTTTGGAATTCCATGAGCTTTTAAGTACATTAATACATTCATTGACAGTTACCTTAAGAAGCCATGACTTTATGTGCATATCTGATTCAAAGTTGTTGCTGCATGTGTATAACTTAACGAAAACATCCTGAAAGACATCTTCAGCTTCACAGACATTTTTCAGCTTCAAAAGCGCCATGCGGTAAATATCGTTACTGTACAGTTTTAAAATGCGTTCGTATTCTTTGATGTTATTCTGATACCCCATATTGAGTTCACCTCTTTTTTGTCTGATAGTCAGGGCTTATAACACTGGCATCAATAAGATGACAAAGACATAAGTTAAAAATTCATATCGTGAAAGTACGAATGAAAAAAATCCCCCTGGCATTATATAATACAATTACGTAAAGTATAAAGTGACATAATTTAATAAAAAATGGATTGTAAATAAAATTAAATTTATAAGAATTATAGATTAGATTAATAGAATATTTATTTTTGTACAATTTATTGTATAAGATTGTATAAGATTGTACTTTTTATGTATTTTTTGGTTGATGTATATCAAATTGCTATGTCGGAATATAATTTTTGTATTAGCATAATTGCATAAATATAAAAATAGCATTGAAAAAATCGTAAAATTGACCAATGGTCATTTACGCAAAGGTAGTAAACAGTCATAATTACCAACGTGTGATGGTGTTATATACATACATATATAAAGCAGTATTTATCAGGTATTTAAAACGTTTACGGACATTTCACAAAAGAAAAAGATTAATATGTGGATTCGGCGGTCAAAAAATATAATGTAAAAATGTACAGATATAAATACACAAAGTTGTGCAAAATTTTTAAATATCACTAAAAACTTTGTTAAAAATTAAATTATTTAGCTTTACATTTCCAATAAATGGGTATACAATCCGCAGTGAGAAAACGAAAGGATAAGGAGATGGTTTTTTGAATGATTTAGCACAGAAGCTTATTGAAGAACTTCAATGTGAGACCGTCTTTACGATTCCTGTTTTGGGTGGAATACCAGTTTCAGAGGCAGTTGTGGTCACATGGATCATTATGGCTGTGCTGGTTATAGCTGCATTTATACTTACCCGAAACCTTAAAGTGGATCATATAAGTAAGAGGCAGGCTGTTGCAGAAAGTATAGTAACAGGTCTTATGAATATGGTTCAGGGAATGGTTGGCGAAAAAGGAAAGGCGTATGTGCCTTATCTCACAACAGTTATGTTGTATATTGGCGTTTCCAATATCATCGGACTGTTTGGCTTTAAGTCCCCAACTAAGGACTTAAGAGTAACGGTAGCTCTCGCACTTATGAGTATTATTCTTATAGAGGCGGCAGGTATCTACCACAAAGGTGTTAAACGCTGGTTACACGGATTCGTAGAGCCAGTTGCAATCGTAACACCTATCAACATTCTCGAAGTAGTAACAAAGCCACTTTCGCTTTGTATGCGACTTTTCGGTAATGTATTAGGAGCCTTCGTTATTATGGAGCTTCTTAAGATGATACTTCCGGTTGTGTTCAGTCTGTACTTTGATATATTTGATGGTTTGCTTCAGGCGTATGTATTCGTATTCCTCACATCATTATATATTGATGAGATTACAGAGTAGTTCTGAACTTATGATACTGATATAACAATATAGTTATTATCAGACTGGCAGGGGCAGATATTAAGACACGTTAAAGCAGAGTTAGTTAAGTTTACACGTAGGCTGCTCGCTAAGAGGAGAGCCTGTAATGTAATAAGCAGGCTTGTGGTGTAGGCGGAGAGCCTATAAAAATAAAGATATAGATATAATGTAGGTGTCAGGTTATCAGGTGTAAATGTTTATAAGACATTTGCAGGAAATACGGGATATATTGATAATTCAATATCAATAAATGTACAGAAAGCCGTATTACTACATTATAAGGAAGAAAAAGGAGATAAGATTATGAGTGGAACAATCATAGCTATTGGCGCAGGTATCGCCGTATTAGGTTCATTTGGTGCAGGTATTGGTATTGGTATAGCAACTGGTAGAGCTTCAGAAGCTGTTGCAAGACAGCCAGAGGCAGAAGGAAAGATTACAAAGACACTTATTCTTGGTAGTGCGTTGGCAGAGGCTACTGCTATTTACGGTTTCGTTATCGCCCTTATGATTATCGTTATGCTTGGTTAATCCGCAGGGATTAAGCATAAGGCATGATGGTATCGTATGTTTATATCCGGTATTATCCGGGTACATAATAAAAATGTATCTACATTATGATGTATGAATGTACATAAAATAGTTGTACATAAAATAATTGCACATAAAATATATCAGGTAGAATATAAGCATACAGATAACAAAGAATAGACTACGAAGAAAGGCAGGGAAATAAGATGCTCCAGTTAGATGTTTGGAATGTTTTATTTACAATTATTAACCTTTTAATTCTCTTCGTGCTTATGAGAATATTCTTATACAAGCCAGTTCAGAAGATTATAGCTAAAAGGCAGGAGGAAGCTGACAGACAGTTTGGTGAGGCCGCTGCCAAGCAGAGCGAAGCAGAAGAACTTAAGACTAAGTATCAGGCTGTATTAAGCGATGCAGAGAATGAGAAGAAAAAGGTTGTTTCTGAGGCAAGAAAAACTGCTGATGAAGAATATCAGAGAATAGTTGCTGATGCACATAAGACAGCAGCACAGATTAAGGATGATGCTGAGGCAGAGGCAGTAATGCAGAAGAAACAGATATTAAAGAAAGCAGAAAAAGAGATTGCAGATATGGTTGTCGATGCGGCTGCTAAGGTTGTAGCAGGTAACAGTGCAGATGCCAATTCGGCACTTTATGACACATTTTTGAATAAAGCAGGTGATAAATAGTGATACAGACAGCGATTGATTATGCATCAGAATTACATAAAACCGGTATGTCGCACGAAGAATTATCTTCTGTTAAGGATATTTTCGATGTTGTACCACAGGTTAAAGAAGAGCTTAGTGACCCAACAGTATCACTTGAGAAAAAACATCTTGTGATTCAGAAGGTATTCTCTAAGAATGTGAGAAATTTCTTACAGCTTTTATGTGATAATGATGATATAAGTTTATTTGATGAAGTATGTAAGGCTTTAAAGGAGCTTGAGATGACTCCTGAACAGAAAGAAAGTACAGCAGTACTTACTTATGTTGAGGCACCATCTGATGAACAGCTTGCAGGAATTAAGAGTTTTATAGCAAAGGAATTCCGTAATCAGAATATCAGGTTAGAGATGGTTCAGGATGCATCTTTAAAGAGTGGTTTCGTACTTAAGGTTGGTTCTAAGGAATACGACTGGAGTGAGAAAGCGCGTATAGAGCAGTTAAAGAGCAGTATTGCAAAGGCAGTAAGCTCAGGTAAGACTACAGCAGGCGAGGAGGGAATTCTTTCAATCCTTCAGGCTGACATCAAGGATTTCGAGCTTGCAGTTAAGGATAAGGAAATAGGTGTTGTCAACTGGGTTGGTGATGGTATTGCCAATGTTGACGGTATCGACCATGCATTTTACGGTGAAATCGTTGTCTTTGACAGCGGTGTAAAGGGTATGGTACAGGATGTAAGACGTGATGAAGTTGGCGTTATCCTTTTTGGTAGTGATGTTACAGTTAAAGAGGGAAGCAAGGTTGCACGTACAGGCAAGATGGCTGGTGTTCCAGTAGGTGAGGGCTTCCTTGGAAGAATAGTTGATGCCCTTGGTTCGCCTATAGATGATAAGGGAGATATCCAGGCAGATGGTTACAGGCCAGTAGAGTGCGAGGCACCAGGTATCACTGAACGTAAGTCGGTATCTGTTCCTATGGAAACAGGACTTCTTTCTATTGATTCAATGTTTCCTATCGGACGTGGACAAAGAGAACTTATCATCGGTGACAGGCAGACTGGTAAGACAGCTATCGCAACAGATACTATCATAAACCAGAAAGGAAAAGATGTTATCTGTATATATGTAGCTATAGGACAGAAGGCATCTACTATTGCTAAGCTTGTTAATACATTAAAGACAGCAGGTGCTATGGATTATACAACTATTGTGTCAGCTACGGCAGCAGACCCTGCACCTTTACAGTATATAGCCCCTTATGCAGGTACAGCTATGGCAGAATACTTTATGCACAATGGAAAGGATGTACTTATCATTTATGATGACCTTTCTAAGCATGCGGTTGCTTACAGAGCCATATCACTTCTGCTTGAGCGTTCTCCAGGACGTGAGGCTTATCCGGGTGATGTATTCTATCTTCATTCAAGACTTCTTGAGAGGTCAAGCCGTCTTTCACCAGAAGCAGGTGGAGGTTCAATAACAGCACTTCCAATCATAGAGACACAGGCAGGCGACCTTTCAGCATATATACCTACTAATGTAATATCTATTACAGATGGTCAGATATTCCTTGAAAGTGAGTTATTCTTCTCAGGTCAGAGACCAGCCGTTAATGTAGGTCTTTCTGTATCCCGTGTTGGTGGTGCAGCACAGACTAAGGCTATGAAGAAGGCAGCCGGAAGTATACGTATTGACCTTGCGCAGTACCGTGAGATGGAAGTATTTACACAGTTCTCATCAGACCTTGATGAGGGTACTATGAAACAGTTACAACATGGACGTGCACTTATGGAGCTTCTTAAGCAGCCTATGAGCCATCCGTTCAGCATGGCAGAGCAGGTTATTATACTTGTAGCAGCTAACGCACATATATTCAGTGATATTGAGCTTTCTAAGATCAAGGGATTCAGGGCAGATATGCTTGAATTCTTCCATAGCCAGCATTCAGAGATAGTAAATACTATCGAATCAACTAAGGATCTTACAGATGAGACTAAGGAAGCTATTATTGCAGCAGCTAACGAATTCAAGAGTGAAAGATAAGGGGGATTGCTATGGCGAATACTAAAGAAATTCAGGCGAGAATAAGTAGTATTCAGGATACGATGAAAATCACCAAAGCCATGTATATGATGTCCTCAGTCAAGCTTAGAAAGGCAAAGCAGAAGCTTGAGGATACAGAACCTTACTTTTATGGATTACAGGATCAGATAAAAAGTATATTATTTCATTTTCCTACTATGCAGCATCTTTTCTTTGATAACAGAAATGTAGATATGCACGAAGATGTTAAAAGAAAAGCATTTATAGTGATAAGTGGTGATAAAGGTATGGCAGGAGCATATAACCACAATGTTTTAAAGGAAGCTAAAAGGCTGTGCGATGAGTCAGAGCAGTATAAGATATTTGCAATCGGAGAAACAGGAAGAGCTTATTTTACTTCACTAGGTTATAATGTTGAGGAGTCTTTCAGATTTTCTGCCAATAATCCATCTGTACACAGAGCCAGAGTTATAACGGAAGAGATAGTCGAACGTTATAAGAAGGAAGAGATGGATGAGGTATATATCGTGTTTACAAGAATGGAACATGGTATGAAAGAAGAGGTTCAGGTAGAACAGCTTCTTCCACTTAAGACTAATGAATTCATAAAGGAAGAGTTAGCAGAGAATGCAAGACAGGGAAAGAGTAATGGTACACTTGAGGACTTTGAGGGTAATGATGATTACTTTGTAATATATCCTTCTCCAAAGGTGGTACTTAATGATCTTGTATACAATTATGTTACGGGATTCGTATATGGAGCACTTGTTGAGGGTTTTGCGACAGAGGAAAATGCACGTATGGTTGCCATGCAGGCAGCTACTGACAATGCAGAGGCTATGCTTAAGGAGTTATCTATTGAGTATAACCGTGTAAGACAGGCAGCCATAACTCAGGAGATAACTGAGGTTATAGGCGGTGCGAAAGCCCTTAAGAAGAAAAAGATGAAGAAAAAAGCCCGGTCAAAATAATAAATGGGCTTTATACTAGGCAGAAAGAGGTGTAATTCACGTGGAAGAGATGAAAGGAAAGATAGTACAGGTTTCAGGACCTGTAATAGATGTCGAGTTTGAAGGCAGTTATCTTCCAGCTATCAAGGATGCACTTTATGTAATACAGGATGGTAAAAAGAAGGTTATGGAGGTTTCACAGCATACAGGTAATAATGTGGTCCGCTGCATTATGCTTGCTGCGAGTGAAGGTCTTTGTAAGGATATGGAGGTTATAGCTACAGGAAGCGGTATATCAGTTCCTGTCGGCGAAAAGACTCTTGGACGACTTTTTAACGTTCTTGGTGATACCCTTGATGATGGAGCTAAACTTGATGATGAGGAACACTGGAGTATTCACAGAAATCCTCCATCATTTGCAGAACAGAGTCCTGTAGTAGAAATGTTACAGACTGGTATTAAGGTAATTGACTTACTTGCACCATACGCAAAGGGTGGTAAGATAGGTCTTTTCGGTGGTGCTGGTGTTGGTAAGACAGTCCTTATTCAGGAACTTATAAGAAATATAGCTGCCGAGAGTGGTGGTTATTCGATATTTACAGGTGTAGGAGAGCGTAGCCGTGAAGGTAACGACTTATGGACAGAAATGAAGGAATCAGGCGTTCTTGAAAAGACAGCGCTGGTATTCGGTCAGATGAATGAGCCACCTGGAGCAAGAATGAGAGTTGCAGAAACAGGTCTTACTATGGCTGAGTATTTCAGAGATGTAAAGAGACAGGATGTGCTGTTATTCATTGATAACATATTCCGTTTCGTTCAGGCTGGTTCAGAAGTTTCAGCGCTTCTTGGACGTATGCCATCAGCCGTTGGTTATCAGCCAACTCTTGCAACTGATTTAGGCGAACTTCAGGAGAGAATCGCTTCAACAACAAAGGGTTCCATCACATCAGTACAGGCTGTATATGTACCTGCTGATGACCTTACTGACCCAGCTCCTGCAACAACATTCTCACATCTGGATGCGACAACAGTTCTTTCAAGAAAGATTGTTGAACAGGGTATATATCCTGCTGTTGATCCACTTGAATCAACATCAAGAATCCTTGAGCCTGACGTAGTAGGTGAGGAACATTATAATGTTGCAAGACGTGTCCAGGAGGTACTTCAGAAGTACAAGGAGTTACAAGATATTATCGCAATTCTTGGTATGGAGGAGCTTTCAGAGGATGATAAGCTTACTGTATACAGAGCAAGAAAGATCCAGAGATTTTTATCTCAGCCATTCCATGTAGCTGAGAACTTCACAGGTACTCCTGGTAAGTATGTTCCAGTTGAGGATACTGTTAAGGGCTTTAAGGCTATACTTGATGGCGAAATGGATGAATATCCGGAAAATGCATTTTTTAATGTAGGAACCATTGACGAAGTCATTGAAAAGGCGAAGGCTGAACAGGCTTAATGTCTTGTAAATGGAGGTTCGTGGAATGAATACATTTTTTTTAAAAGTCATTGCCAGTGATAAGGTTTTTTTCTCCGGCAAGGCAGAAATGGTCAATATTCCGACATTAGACGGTGAAAAAGTTTTTCTGGCTCACCATGAAAACATCGTTATTGCAATTGAAATGGGCGATTTAAAGTTCCGTACCGAAGACGGTGAAACACATCATGCCGTTGTCGGCAAGGGATTTGCCCAGGTCATCAATAACCGTGTCACCGTACTGGTCGATTCGGCAGAACGTCCGGAAGATATTGATAAAATCAGGGCAGAGGAAGCGTTAGAGCGTGCCAAAGAGCAGATGCGCCAGAAGCAGAGTATTCAGGAATATTATCATTCCCAGGCTTCAATGGCAAGAGCGATGACACGTC
>ENA-OOWX01001480-OOWX01001480.1-human-gut-metagenome-genome-assembly--contig:-NODE-1480-length-11113-cov-1.886327_pt1 | contig 11113 bp, 5 predicted proteins | sample MGYA00241583_ERZ501335 | MGnify/ENA primary metagenome ERZ501335 (study PRJEB25962, sample SAMEA2042731) | human gut metagenome | biome: human gut; feature: human-associated habitat; material: faeces...
CTGGGGACTTTTCAGAGACCGCAGACCGGAGATGTATGCAAAAATTGTCGGGAAATGACATACAAGCCAAAATTCCATTGCCGCAGGCAATCTGGAATGAATTTTGGCTCAGTTACTGAGAACGGAGTGAACAGCAACTGAGTTTATAAGAATTTCATAAAAAGTTTATGATTATATTAGTTGCTACCTGCGGTATATATGGTAAAATAAGAGTACGAACGTTACTGATAACGGATCGAGCAGTAGAGTTTTGACATGTATTTCTGGCAAAATGGAGTGTAGAAGATGAACAGAAAAGAATTTTTGGAAATCCTGAGAAGCCAGCTTGCCGGTCAGATGCAGGAGGGCAAAGCAGCAGCACATATCAGGTATTATGAAGATTATATACAGTCTCAGGTACGTGGCGGACGTTCAGAGCAGGAAGTACTGCAGGAACTGGGAGACCCGCATCTGATAGCAAAAACTCTGATCGATACAGATGATGGAAGTACACAGGAAGATTACGGAGAGTATTCTTCTTACGGAAGTAGTTATGGCAATGAGACAGAGCTTCCTCATCAGCAGGAGAAAAGATGGAAAAAAGTAATCGATCTTTCTACCTGGCATGGCAGGGCTGTTGTTATTGCAGCGGCGGCTGTTATAATTGTTTTACTGATACTGATAATCGGAGTTGCGATTCCGTTTTTTATTATTCTTGCAATTATTCTTTATTTTCTTTCATGGCTGAAGAAAAGAAATGATCAATGAAAATCTGTGCAGGGTTTCAGAAAAGAAACCCTGCGCAGAATCTTAAAAATCTTAAGTGTAAACGTTCTTGTTTCACGATATTAATTCCCCTTGAATATTTATAATCATACAATCTCAACTTATTTCTATTCTTTAATCCTGCCAGGTGCAGGGAAAAATCCCACATTCATTTTTATATTTTTTGTTCGGAAAGGAGACGGAAAATGAAACACAATTTCAAACTGAAAGAACGCCTTGGAGCTTTGCTGCTTGCAATGCTTTTTATTCTGCAGGCAATTCTGGGGCTTGTGCCTGTCTGCGAAACTCAGGCGGCACCGTTAGCTGTAGAAACATGGGACAGTGACAAGGTGGTAGATTATGGTTATCGCTTTAACATGAAGTTTCAGCCCGGAATTACCACATATGAATCTTTTGGGTGTGATAATCTGGACAGGGAAGCTTTTTCAGACAATGGAAAAAGCGAACGTGACACAGAGTGCGTTCGTGTAGGAGCGGACTATAAAGCCGGAAGCGCAGGGATGCGTTATAACAATGTAGGAAAAGATGGAAATGGAAATATTGTTGATGTCAGACTCATTCTTGTGGGAGTAGAGAATGCAGAACCCCGTTATGATCTGCGCACTGCAGAATCGATTGTTCAGAATAAAGGCGGAGCTACGTTTGCATGGAAAGATAATGAAGCTTATCCAATGGTTGGCTTTTCCAAAAACAGTATCGGTGTATTTATTTATTCTGTAGGATACGCAAAGGTTAAGTTTCAGTTTCTGAAGCATGGAACAGAAGAAACACTGCCGATCAGTGGCCATGGAACCATACGTGATATTGATGCGGGACAGGGAGTCCGTATTCCGTCAGACAGCAGTCTGGATAATGCATATGTTCTGAAAAACAATGATTATCTGACGGTAGATGGGAATTCTGTAAGCTCACCCCTTGGTTCTGTTGAGCCGGATGATCCGAGAGGATGGCTGAATCTTTTTTATAATACAGATAATTTTACGGTAGAATTCTGTCATCAGTTCAGACTGGATAAATGGGATAAAAGTCGTGAAGATGCCATTGCAAAAGCCGGTTCTCAAGAAAGATGGGCAGAGATTACAAGAAATAAATATTTGGATCCATCAGGCAACAGTTATTGTCCGAACTTTAAAGGACAGAAATACTGCAAAGCATATGCATATTTTGATTTTACATCCTATTGTTTCGGTGATGTTGAGATGAAAAAAGCGCCTGAGAAACGTGTGGGAGAGGCAAACTGTACATGGGAACAGGCAGCTGCCACATCAAAAGAAAAACCTTTTGGCATTCGTCAGGGACAGGAATTTCAGTATATGATCCGGGCAGAGGTGACACCCAATAGACTGAAATCCTTTGTGGTACAGGATATACTTGAGGATTGTCTTACTATAGAGGATGCATCAAAAGTCAGTATTGTGAATGATGCAGGGCAGACAGTGACAGACTGGTTTGATGTTGCTGTTGAAGGACAGAAAGTGACCTGCAGGGCCAAAGCAGAGAGCCTTCAGGATGAAGCATTTACAGATAATCAGACTTACACATTTACTTTAAAAGTACGCCAGAGACCGGAATCAGAAATTAACATTTCAAAATACCTTGCAGAGGATGGATACAGTATTCTTGTACCAAACCATGCATCCATGAGTTATGAACGTACAAACGGAAGCGGAGATACAATGGATACGGAAACAGTGTGGGTAAAGGGTGTGATTCCACCGGAACTGGAAGTAAAGAAAAATACTTCTCAGTATGAATGGAAAACGGGAGATATCATAGATTATGAGGTTCTGGTTTCTCAGACAAAACAGGATGTAAAAGCAGTAAATGTTGTTATTACAGACGAGCTTCCATCATGTCTGCAGCTTCTGGAAGGGCAGTATGCTGTAGAGACAAGTCAGGGAGGCGAGAACTGTACGCTTACCGGACAGGGAGAAAATGGATGGAAAGCAGAGTGTCCGTCCCTGAAGTATGGGGAGACGATCACAATCCGTTTTAAATGTCAGGCATCTGCGGATTCCAATGGACAGGAATGGGAAAATATTGTGACTGCAACAGCGGATAATCTGATCAATCCTGAGACAGGAGAACAGGAATCCAGAAAGGATATGGCAGAAGTATGGCCGAACAGTCCACAGCTTGAAATTGATAAAACAGCAGACAAATATGAATGGCAGGCAGGAGAGCAGGTAGCTTACCGGATCGTGGTGAATAATGTAACGGCAGGAACAAATGCAAAAGATGTAACTATTACTGATATTGGTCTGCCGCAGGGACTGGTTCTGGCAGGTGGTGCACAGAGCATGGAAGTACTGGGAGTTCAGCAACAGGTAAACTATCCCGTACCGGATAAGAAAACAGGACAGGCATATGAAGCGAGACCTGTGGATTCTCAGTTGAATGCAGATGAGAACGGATTTTCCTTTTATTGTTCTTATGTGCCATACAGTCAGCCTGTAACGATTATTTTCCATTGTATCGCACAGGAAGAGGCAAATGGACACGAAAGCGTAAATGCAGCAACTGTAAAAGCTGCTAATACAGATGAGAGATCTGATGATGCAGAAGTATATGTAAATTCAGGAGAATTCTGGATTGAGAAATCTGCAGATCATTATGAATGGCAGGTCGGAGAACAGGTACAGTACAATGTGGTGGTGGAGAATAAAAAAGCAGGTACAGTGGCCCGGAATGTAACTGTCTGGGATACCGGTATGCCGGCAGGACTTGCGCTTTCATCGGCAGAGGATGTATCGGTAAGCGGAATCCCACAGAATATTACGCAGCTGACAGCAGGGACCAAAGATATTTTGAACCAACTCAATCCGGAATTTTATAATGAGACATCAGAGAAACCGGTGAATTATGAATTTCTTCAGGAGGGAAGCGGATGGAGACTGAACATTTCAGATCTTCCGGCAAATACTCCGGTTATGATTTCTTTCCTTTGCACAGTTACGGAAGCGGCAAATGGAATGGAAAGCATTAATGTTGCCAATGTGCAGGCGCAGAATGCCCCTGTTTCACAGGATGACGCAGAAGTGTATGTAAATACAGCAGTTCTTTCTATTGAGAAAAGTTTTCAGAATCCATATCTGGCAGCCGGGGACGGACGTGCGGAAAATGAATTTCGGGTAGGAGAACAGGTGAATTATCAGGTTACGGTTAATAATCTTCAGAAGGGATCTATCGCAAGAAATCTTGTGATCAGTGATCTTTCCCTTCCTGAAGGGCTGGCTCTGGACGGAGCTGAAGATGCTGTTACTGTAAGCGGTGTTCCGGCTGTTATTCAGAATCCGGTGGCAGGAACTGATGATGCAGGAAATCAGCTGAATCCGGAAAATTATAAAGAAACAGTGGAAAAACCGGTCAGCTGTCAGGTTACACGTCAGGGAACCGGATGGATCGTGACGATTTCAGATCTTCCGTATCAGACACCTGTGACTATTAATTTCCGCTGTACTGCGCAGGAAAGCGTAAATGGGATGGAGATTGTAAATACAGCACAGGCGTATGCAGATAATGCACAGAAAGTAAAGGACTCCTCAAAAATCTGGGTGAACTCGCCTGTTCTTAAAGTAGAGAAGACGACGGACAAACCATTTTACAAATATGGTGATATTATTACATACCGCATTGTCCTGACACAGGAGCAGACCGGATGTGTGGCGCGTAATGTTACTTTGCAGGATGTGATCGATACTCAGGGAGTACGTCTTCTGAAGGATTCGGTGATTCTGATGGATGAGAAAGGAAATGTGGCAGATGCTGATGTACAGATTAATGATGATAATACTTTCCTGATGTCAACAGGCAGGACACTGGTCAGGGATAGCAGATATAGTATCTGCGATAATGATAAAGGCGGTCTTTTTGAGCAGGTAATGTATAATCCTCTGGACTGTCAGGAACAGAAAAGGATGATCGTGGAATATCAGGCAGCAGTGATTGATGCAGCCCTGGCAGGACAGAAAGTGCACAATACTGCAGTTGCAGACAGCAGTGAAAAGATACCTGCAACCGGGAAAGCAGAGACAGAGGTACACAGTCCGATTCTGGAAATTGTGAAGGAATCAGATAAGAAAGAGTATGCGTCCGGTGAGAAAGGATACTATAAACTGACAGTAAGACAACTGCGTGAGGATGTCACAGATCAGAATATTGTTATCGAAGATAAACTGGAAACCCAAGGGGCTTCCATTGTAAAAGACAGCATTTTTGTGAAGAAAAACGGTATAGAACTGAAAGATGCCAAAATAGAGGCAGATGATACAGGATTTGTAATTCAGACAGGAGCATCGTTGTCAGACATGGATAAAATTGAAGTCTGCTATGAAATGGTATTTAAAACAGAAAGCACAGAGCCTGAAAAAATTGTAAACACAGCGAAAGCAAGAGGTGATATTTCACCGGAAATTACTGCACAGCAGGAGGCATATGTGAAAGCAAAAGCAGAACCGACTGCCACACCAACACCGTCTGCAACACCGAAACCAACAGAAACACCAAAGCCGACAGAGACACCAAAACCTACAGAAGTACCGAAACCGACAGAGCAGCCAAAAGCCACACCAACACCATCTGTACCGGGAACCTGCCCGAAAATGACTCCTGTACCGACGAAAGCACCGTTAGCATCTTACAATGGTGGAAATAATGGAGGCACGACTTCCGGAAGCGGAGGCAGCAGTTACGCAAATTCGGGTGGATACGGAAGCTATCAGGGTGGTTCCATGGCAGGAAGTTCTAAAACAGGAGATGTCAGACCGTTTAAAATGATGGCTGTTCTTGGACTTATCGGAATGGGACTGCTGACAGGAGGTGTGGTGATCTACAGAAGAACTGTTTCCGGGAAAAGAAATATAAAGGGTATGCCGCGGAAATGAAAAAACTCAGAACATTTGCAGTAAGTATGATCATAGCAGCAATTGGGCTTCTTATATATTGTGCCGGCTTCTATATAAAAAGTTATGAACAGAATCTTGCAGCAAGGCAGGAATATGCAGAACTTTCCCAAATGGCAGGGGTGAAGAACAGAGAAGGTGCCGGATTATTGGCAGATGGCAAAAAAACTGATGAAGACAGCAGTACAAAAAACAGTGAAAAAAAACGCAGGAAAAAACAGAGAAGATCTTCTGAATCAAAAAACAAAAACTGTACAGATGAAATCAGGGAATCCTTCGGGATTTCCTGGGAAAATTTAAGAAAGATCAACTCTCAGACAGTTGCCTGGATTACTGTCCCGGGAGCCGATATTTCTTATCCTGTAGTTCAGGCGGCGGATGATGAATATTACCTGAAACATAATTTCAGAGGAGAGGAAGATCTGTTTGGATGTATTTTTCTGGAACATGACATAAAAAAGAATTTTACAGATTCCCACAGTATTCTTTACGGACATAATATAGAAGGTAATATGATGTTTGCAAATCTGAACCGTTATGAACAGCCTGAATTTCTGAAAAAATGTCCTGAAATTGAGATCACAACACCCAAAAGAAAGTTTCTGTACAAAATTTTTTCTGTGGAACAGGCATCTTCCCAAAGCCCGGCATTTGAATATGGATACAAGTTATCCAGTCCTGCATACAGGAGACAATTATCTATATTGAAAAATAATTCCATGTATGACACAGGAGTAGAGCCTGATGAAAGGGAGAGAATGGTGACTCTGATCACCTGTAATTCACGTCTGGATAAAGAAATACGTATGGCGGTACATGGGATTTGCCATGAATGTTATGGTATAGAAAAAGCTGAGCCGAAGTGATGTTGAAATCAATCGGATATTGGTAACTTTCGTAAAGGATGAACTGTTACTGTTCACATATCACTATCCCTCGAGGTGTTTTGGAAAAAACTAATGAAAAATCTCTCAATATTTTGTATAATTTATGCATAAAAAACAACTTGTTCGTACGTGCGTACAAGTTGTATCCTAAATACAGGAGGGAAGAAGACATGACAGATAATGGAAAGCCGAAATATTTCTCACTGATGGAACAGCTCAGAAGTGATATTATGTCAGGAGCTATCCGACCGGGAGAGAAGCTTCCTTCAGAAAACGAGCTTTCACAGAAATATTCCCTGAGTAGACATACAGTTCGTAAAGCACTGGGAATCCTGGAGCAGGACGGATATGTAGAGGCATTTCACGGAAGAGGTACTTATTGCTCTGAGAATATGCGCCATATAAAGAATTCAAAGAATATTGCGGTAGTGACCACATATATTTCTGATTATATTTTTCCGAGACTGATACAGGGAATGGATAATGTCCTTTCAGAAAGCGGTTACAGTATTATCCTGAAAAACACAGCAAACAGCAGACAGAAAGAGGCCAGATGTCTGGAGGAACTTCTGAAGAAAGATATAGATGGACTGATCATTGAACCAAGCAAAAGTGAGATGATCTGTAAACACAGAAATCTTTATCAGAATCTGGATAAATTTGAAATTCCGTATGTGTTTATTCAGGGAATCTATTCAGAAATGAGGGATAAACCTCATATTCTTATGGATGATGCACAGGGAGGCTATCTTGTAACAAAATATCTGCTGGAACTGGGACATAAAAAGATCAAGGGTTTCTTTAAGGCAGACGATATGCAGGGACTGGAGCGCCACAAGGGATATGTGAAGGCCTTACAGGAGTCAGGGATTGCCTATGATCCTGATGATGTTGTCTGGTTTCATACAGAGGACAGGAAAGTAAAACCTGCACTGATGGCAAAAGAAATGGTACAGAGCGGACAGCTTCCGGATGGAATCGTCTGTTACAATGATCAGATTGCTGTTCAGGTTATGGAAGAACTGGAGAAAATGGGAGTCAGGATACCGGATGATATTTCCATTACCGGTTATGACAATTCACTGTATGCTCAGCGAGGAAGCGGAATCACAACGATAGCTCATCCGCAGGAAAAGCTGGGAGAAATGGCAGCAGAGCTTATACTTGAGAAGATCAACGGAGTTCCTGAAGAAGAAAGTAAGGTTGAAAGACTGATTTATCCGGAACTGATCATACGGGGATCATGCAGAAAAATATTGTAAACAAATGAAATAAATAAAAAATAAATCCAGGAGGAATTTTATCATGAAAACAGGAAGAAACTATAAGTTCTGGTTTTGTACAGGTTCACAGGATCTTTACGGAGATGAGTGCTTAAGAAAAGTTGCTGAGCATTCCAGAATCATTGTTGAGGAATTAAACAAGAGCGGTGTTCTTCCATTTGAATTAGTATGGAAACCAACACTGATCACAAACGAACTGATCCGTAAAACATTTAATGAGGCAAATGCAGATGAGGACTGTGCAGGTGTTATCACATGGATGCATACTTTCTCACCGGCAAAATCATGGATCCTTGGTCTGAAAGAATACAGAAAACCGCTTTGCCATCTTCATACACAGTTTAATGAGGAGATTCCTTATGATACCATTGATATGGATTTTATGAATGAAAACCAGTCTGCTCATGGCGGTCGTGAATATGGTCATATTGTTACAAGAATGGGAATCGAAAGAAAAGTTATTGTCGGACACTGGGCAGATAAAGATGTTCAGGAAAGACTTGCTTCCTGGATGCGTACAGCAGTTGGTATCAGGGAGCGCAGCCATATCCGCGTATGTCGTGTAGCAGATAACATGAGAAACGTAGCTGTTACAGAAGGTGATAAAGTAGAAGCACAGATCAAATTCGGATGGGAAGTTGATGCTTATCCTGTAAATGAGATTGCTGATTATGTAAAAGATGTAGCTAAAGGTGATGTAGATGCGCTGGTAGATGAATACTACAGCAAATATGATATTCTTCTTGAGGGAAGAGATCCGGAAGAATTTAAACGTCATGTAGCAGTTCAGGCTCAGATTGAGATCGGATTTGAGAAATTCCTGGAAGAGAAAAATTATCAGGCAATCGTTACACACTTTGGAGATCTGGGTGCTCTTAAACAGCTTCCCGGACTTGCAATCCAGAGACTTATGGAAAAAGGCTATGGATTCGGTGCAGAAGGCGACTGGAAGACAGCTGCAATGGTTCGTCTGATGAAGATCATGACAGCTGGTGTAAAAGATGCAAAAGGAACTTCCATGATGGAAGACTATACATATAACTTTGTACCTGGAAAAGAAGGAATCCTTCAGTCCCATATGCTTGAGGTATGCCCGTCTGTCGCAGATGGTAAGATTGGCATTAAAGTATGCCCGCTTTCCATGGGTGACAGAGAAGATCCTGCAAGACTTGTATTCACAAGTAAGACAGGCCCGGGTATTGCAACATCCCTGATCGATCTTGGAGACCGTTTCCGTCTGATCATCAACGATGTGGAATGCAAGAAGGTTGAGAAACCGATGCCGAAGCTTCCTGTAGGAAGTGCATTCTGGACACCACAGCCAAATCTTAAGACAGGTGCAGAAGCATGGATCCTTGCAGGCGGAGCCCACCATACAGCATTCTCCTATGACCTGACAGCAGAGCAGATGGGTGACTGGGCAGCAGCTATGGGTATTGAAGCTGTTTACATTGATAAAGATACAAATATTCGTGATTTCAAGAATGAACTGAGATGGAATGAACTTGCATTCAGAAAATAATAATTTTTGTAATTAATACAGAGGCTGTCATATCAGGCTGAAATTAACTGTCTGGAATGGCAGCCCTGAGAAGTTTAAAGTAATAAAAAGTATGTTAAAACCGTAAAATTTCCATGGTAAAACAATAAAAGAAATGCAATAATATTGGTGTACAAACAATATATGATTATAGATTGTCGAATGATCTGTAATCATAAATAACAGAGAAACAGGGAGGTACATAAAAATGGGAGCAGCAGAAGCAAAAGCAGCGATAATTGCAAATAAAACAGCACTTGGTATTGAGTTTGGTTCTACCAGAATCAAAGCAGTACTTGTAGATGACAAAAATCAGCCAATCGCATCCGGTGCACATGAATGGGAAAACCGTTATGAAAACGGTGTCTGGACATACAGTCTGGATGATATCTGGACAGGTATCCAAGACTGCTATCAGGATATGGCAAAGGATGTAAAAGCAAAATATGACATAGAACTGGAATCCGTAGGTGCATTTGGCGTCAGCGCTATGATGCATGGATATATGCCATTTAACAAAGAAGGAGAACTTCTTGTACCATTCCGTACATGGAGAAACAACATTACAGGAGAAGCCAGCGAGAAATTGATGGAACTGTTCAACTACAACATTCCGCAGAGATGGAGCATTGCTCATCTGTATCAGGCGATCCTTAACGGTGAAGAACATGTAAAAGATATTGACTATATCACAACTCTGGAGGCTTATGTCCACTGGAAACTGACAGGAAAGAGAGTTCTCGGTATCGGTGACGCAGCAGGTATGTTCCCGATTGATACCACAAAGGCAGATTACAACCAGGAGATGGTTGATAAATTCGATGAACTGGTTGCTCCTTATGGATTCTCATGGAAACTTCGCGATATTATGCCGAAAGCCCTTGTTGCAGGTGAAGATGCCGGTGTTCTTACAGAAGAAGGTGCGAAACTTCTCGACGTAACAGGAAAACTGAAAGCCGGAATCCCGATGTGCCCTCCGGAAGGTGATGCAGGAACAGGCATGGTTGCCACAAACAGTGTAGCAGTACGTACGGGTAATGTTTCCGCAGGAACTTCTGTATTTGCCATGATCGTTCTGGAAAAAGAGCTTTCCAGACCTTATAAAGAAATTGATATGGTTACCACTCCGTCCGGACATCTGGTAGCTATGGCTCATTCCAACAACTGTACTTCTGACCTGAATGCATGGGTAAATATATTTAAAGAGTTTGCAGAAGCTATGGGTATGGAAGTGGATATGAACAAACTGTTCGAAACCCTTTATAATAAAGCACTTGAAGGTGATCCGGACTGTGGCGGACTTCTGTCTTACTGCTATTTCTCAGGCGAGCATATGACAGGCTTTGAAGAAGGACGCCCGTTATTTGTACGTTCTCCTGAGAGCAAATTCAATCTTGCAAACTTTATGAGAACCAATCTGTATACATGCCTTGGAGCCATGAGGGTAGGTCTGAACCTTCTGTTTGAGAAAGAAAATGTAAAAGTAGACCGTCTTCTTGGTCATGGAGGATTATTCAAGACAAAAGGCGTAGGACAGCAGATTCTGGCAGATGCTGTCAATGCACCGGTATCTGTAATGGCTACTGCAGGTGAAGGCGGAGCCTGGGGAATCGCACTTCTTGCTTCTTATCTGGTAAATAAAGAAGAAGGTGAGACTCTGGAAAGCTTCCTTGATAATAAAGTGTTTGCAGATCAGGAAAGCAGCACACTGGATCCAAAACCGGAAGGTGTGGCTGG
>ENA-OOWX01001487-OOWX01001487.1-human-gut-metagenome-genome-assembly--contig:-NODE-1487-length-11069-cov-2.222807_pt1 | contig 11069 bp, 8 predicted proteins | sample MGYA00241583_ERZ501335 | MGnify/ENA primary metagenome ERZ501335 (study PRJEB25962, sample SAMEA2042731) | human gut metagenome | biome: human gut; feature: human-associated habitat; material: faeces...
GACATTACGCCTTTTTTCTCCGCCTCTTGCATTGCCGGTATGATAATCGTCTCCTCTTCCGTACCCAGCAATCCGGCATCACCGGCATGAGGGTTTAAGGAAAGAACCGCGATACGTGGCTTCACAATACCGAAGTCTTGCTTTAACGACTGATTGAAAATACGCAGCTTATTCACGATATCGCCCACGTTGATGGAAGACGCTACTTGCGACAATGGAATATGCCCCGTCACCAAAGCGACACGAAGATCATCTTTCATCAAGATCATCAAGGCTTTTTTATCCAAGCCACCGAAGCATTTCTCCAAATACTCAGTATGCCCGGGAAAATGAAAATCCTCGTTCTGGATATTATGTTTATTGATCGGGGCAGTACATCCACTACTCCCCGCTTCATATCCGTAACTGCCGCTTCCAACGCCTTGAAAGCCGACTCACCGGCAACCGGCGTAGATTTCGACAACTCCACCTTGGTCTCGTCCTCCACGCAGTTAATAATGTTCACCCGGTTTACTCCTGCATCCTCCGCATGTGAAATAATATTCATATTGATAGGAGGAAGCTCCAATGCCTTCCGGTGATAAGCGGCTATCTTGGACGAGCCATAGATAATCGGCGTGCAAAGCTCCGCCATGCGGGTATCGGAAAAGGTCTTTAATATTACCTCATAGCCGATACCATTTATATCTCCGTGGGTGATCCCCACTTTAATCAGTCGTTCTTCCATATATTTTGTTTGTTTATTACTTTTTCTCTTTTGGGATATCTAATGTCTCAGTTACCGGTTCATCAAATTCACCCGGCAAACGTAACGTAAATAAGGCAGCTTCTATTCTACGCATGAAATTACGCTTGTCTGTCTCCGGAGCATACACAAATCCCTCGGCTACAACCACACGATGATTCTTTTCATCCAAGCGGGTGTGGCTTACGAACGGGCCTCCCATCATATCGCCTTGCATTCTCCACAAACCGCGCATCACGCCGCAATATTTACCATTTAAGGTTATTGGCGTATACTCCACTCCCGCACGCGTTTCTGTTTGCATATAGGAACCCGGGAACGAACCCGGCAGATTCGCCTTCAATACAGAATCTCGTTTAGCGACCAGATATTCCTCCGTAAACGTATTCGGATCAGTATAAGGGAAAGTATATACGATTAAGTCCATACGGCCTGTGTTAGCGTTATTGGAAGACCAGAAGAAATCTGTCGTATCCTTATAGTACGTGAAGTTTGCCGGAGCGTTTAACATCACGTTCAGGTCGCTTTTCAGGTTATCCATAACCACCATACTATATTCCTTTTGTAATTGCTCTATCGCACGATTCATCTCCACCTTTACGAAGAAATCGACCAACGCCTTCTCATGGGTCTTTGAATACTCGACGATCGACTCCGTATTAGGAGCTTTCAGCGAAACAACCACCTGCCCTCTAGCCCAGACATTATTCTCGTAGCCTACAGAAACTTTCGTATAAGCGGTGGGATCTATTGTAACCACTAATATATTCCTTACATACCGTAACAGACCTGTAAAATCCTTTGGTTGTACGTAGGTAATCTTCAAAGAAGGCTCGGCTTGCGGCAATCCGGGCACCGAAGAGGCCAACTCAGACTTTATGGCTTCTCCCGCAGGGCCTTTCCAATCCTTTTGATCCATAACCACGACAACCTCATATGCGAAGCCCGTAGCTTGAGTCATCACAGAACCCGAATTACATGCTCCCATCAAAACAAGAAGCAGCAACATACCGATGAATAAAGAACGTGTTTTCATACCCGTGTGTTTTATATTATACAAATGTAACATTTTTTGCGGTAGAAAGCATTCCACAAGCGGCGAAAATATCCTCCCCACGTGATGCCCTTATCGTACATACAACTCCTTTGGTGTTTAAGAAATCCCGAAACGCCTCCATTTTAACGATATCGGAAGTCTCTAAAGACACATTCGGTATCGCATGAAAACGGATCAAGTTTACCCGACAAGGAATTCCACCTAATAAACAACTCAAAGCTTCGGCATGTTTCAAGCTATCGTTCAAATTTTTAAAAACAATGTACTCAAAAGAGACACGTCGTTGATGCGAAAAATCATATTGTTTGATTAAATCGATCACCTCCCTCGCTGGGAATGCCTTTTCAACCGGCATCAAGGAAAGACGTTCCATAGGATAGGGCGAGTGCAGACTTACGGCCAGATGACATTCGCTCTCCTCTAAAAAGCGTTTCAAGCCTTTCGTCACACCGATGGTTGAAACCGTGATACGCTTCGGGCTCCACGCATATCCATACGGGGCCGTGAGTATTTCCAAAACCTTGAAAAGCTCGTCTACGTTATCCAGTGGCTCCCCCATTCCCATGAAAACGATATTCGTCAATGAATCGTTTTCCGGCAAGGACTGGATCTGGTTCAATATCTGGTTCGCTGTCAGGTTTGCCGTGAAACCTTGTTTTCCCGTCATACAAAACAAGCAATTCATTTTGCATCCGACTTGAGAAGAGACGCAAAGAGTCGCCCGATCATCCGTAGGAATATAAACAGACTCAACAAAACGCCCCGGTCCGGCAGCATATAGATATTTGATCGTACCGTCTTTCGACTTTTGATACTCAGATGGCGGATAAGCCCCGATCTCGAATGAATCCTCCAATAAAGCACGTTTGGCTACCGCTATATTTGTCATCTCCGAAATCCGGGTTATTTTCTTCTTATAAATCCAATCGGCCATTTGCTTAGCCGCATATGCGGGAAGACCCACCTCAGACGCTACACCTTTCAGTTCCTCCAAGGTCATCCCTAATAATTGTCTTTTGTCAACCATGCTATCGATATTTTCTTATTCGCGAAAGTACGAGAAATATTCCACAAAATAAAGATCCCCTATTTTGCCGTCAAAATAAATATATCTTGACGACAAAACAGGGGATCTTTTTTATCTTAAGTATAAATACTCTTTATTAATAGAAACGGATACGGTTGTCTTCCACCTTAGCGTTGTTGACCATAGATTGGATAGCTTGGAATCCTACACGATATGCGTTCGAAGCATCCAACGCACGGATTTCCTCAGCCTCGTTGAACTCCTTACCATCTTTATTTCTTGCGTATACCTTGAACACATATACACCGTTGTTACCTTTAACCGGAGCACTTACTTGGTCAACTTGAGCCATAGAAACCATAGCGTTCAAGTTCGGTTCGATACCGATACCAGCGATACGGCGAGTACCAAAGTTCACGAACTTTACAGAGTCTACAGAAGAACCCATCGTTTCAGCATATGCCTCAACTGAAGTTAAATTCTTAGCAGCCAATTCCTGAGCGATCTTATCGCCTTTCTTCTGGGCAGCCAATTCAGCTCTCAAAGCCGGAGCGACCATATCAACCGGACGATACCCCTCGGAAATACTTCCTTCTACAGCAGCCACGACAAACTTATCACTACACTCGAAGATCTCAGAGATAGAACCTTTATCGTTCTGGAACGCCCAACGAATTACCGAACGTGAATTCTTGATAGAACCTAACAACTGATCATCCGTAGTAACCGTTGCACCTGAAATCAAGTTATAACCGGCTTCCTTCGCATTCTCCTCCAATTTAGCCATAGAGTTGTTCTTCGATACGAACTGATTCAACTCATTGTAGATGTTGCTATAGGTCTTAGAGCTAGGAGATACAGTCATGTCGATATCTGCGATCTTATATTTTTCAACATTTCCTGTTTTCTCTGTTACTTTTACAAGGTGAGTACCATATAAAGATTTCACAACCGCTACCTCATTCAATGGAGTTGAGAAGACAGCCTTCTTAAAATCATCATTCACACCTCTCAAAGCGGTAACCTCTGTAAACCAACCTAGTTCACCACCATTCTCGGCGGCTTGGTCTGCTGAGTATTTCTTAGCTAATTCAGCGAAATTAGCGCCACCTTTCAACGCCCCCATCAAGCTATCAGCCAAAGCTGTTGTCTCAGCCTCAGATTTACCGGCCAACATGATGTGGCTAACTTTTACTGAGTCCGGAGCGACCGTCTTATCGACTAACTTAAACATTCTGTATTTGTCATTCTCGAATACAGGACCATAAACAGCGCCAACCTCAGAAGTCGTAGCGAATTGTTTCATCTCCGGATCCAAAGCCTTCTCCGTGAAGAAAGCGTCAACATAAGGAACCTCAGAGTTCTCGTTTACTACATCAGCCACTCTTTCAGACGTAGCCAGCTCCTCTTTCAAGCTCTCGATCTCGGCCTGTGCCTTATCATAATCCTCTTTACTCGGACGGATATCTACGGCGATATATTTAATTACCTTAGATTCTTTTTGTTTATAAAGCTCCTTGCGTTGGTTATACAATTTCTCGATCTCACTCTTGCTTACCTCAATCGTTGAATCCGGAATCGTAGCATATGATTGCATAGCGTAAATGATATCCGAATTCTCGGCATTATCATTATAAGCTTCCTTAGCGTCCAATGAATTTGCGGAAATAGCCTTGCTCAATAATGTCGTATATTTTTGCTCCAAACGTTGACGTTTAATGTTCTTCTCCCAGAACAACCAGAAGTTTTTAGCTTGAATCAGCTGTGCCTGTTGATCTGCCGGATAGCTAGCGATATTATCGGAATCGATTTGTTTCAAGAAATTCAACAAAGCAGCCTTATCAAAAGCACCAGTCTGAGGATTCGTAAACATTTGCATTTGTTGGATCAACGGAGAGATATTCTCACCTTGAACCATATCAAACAATTCTTCCGGACTTACTCCCATACCTAATTTAGCAGTAGCCTCGTCCAACACGACCTCTTGTACCATCGCATCGAATACGGACTGGCGAATCTGTGTCATATATTCCTCGGGCAGGCTGGCTGAACCGGATTGCATCTTATACATCTCGGCCATCTCATCAACGCGACCTTGATAATCTTGAATTTTTACAACCTCTCCATCAATCTCGGCGATCCGTTCCTGTGATTGCCTAAAATAAGTAGAACCAGAGTTTAAAAAGTCTCCAATGATAAAAGCGAACAATGCCAAACCCACCACGAGTACCAGCAGTCCTGCTTTGCTTCTAATTTTTTCCAGCGTAGCCATTTATCTTTATTATTTTTTAAAGTTTATTATTTCACATTTTAAGGGCACAAAGATATGAAAAAAAGGAAATTCCACAGCATATAATCCTTTTTTTTATCAAATCCCTACTTTCATACGTACAAGTTCGATCTTCGTAGCCGTTACTTTGATTATCTTAAACGAATATTTATCGATCTGGACAGTCTCGTTCAATTTCGGGAATTTTTGATAGAAGTGCAAGATAAAACCGGCGATGGTGACATAATCATCCGACTCCGGAAGATCCAACCCGAACATTTCGTTCAAGGTATCAATCTCCATTCTACCCGACAGCAAATACTCATTGTCCGATACTTTTTTAGCCACATGCGACTTCATATCGTGCTCGTCCTCAATCTCTCCGAAAATCTCCTCCACCAAATCCTCAAGTGTCACGATACCCGACGTACCGCCAAACTCATCCACGACAACAGCCAAGCTCTTCTTCTCTTGCATCAGCAGTTTCATCAGTTTATTCGCCGCCATCGTCTCCGGAACGATCGATACGCTACGGATATGCTGGGTCCAATCCTCCGGATTCTTGAAAAGCTCGGAAGAATGGATATACCCGATAATATCGTCAATATTCTCGTTATACACCAATATCTTCGAAAGTCCTGTCTCGATAAACTTAGAACGCAATTCCTCTATCGTAGCAGACGTATCACAGGCTACAATCTCCGTCCGGGGCACGATACAATCCCTCAAACGGACATTCGAGAAGTCTAAGGCGTTTTGGAAAATCTTAACCTCCGTATCCATATCCGAATTTTGCGGAGCATCTTCCAGACTTTGCTGTATAAAATAATCCAAGTCTACCTTGCCTAATGCCTGAGGTGAACTTTTCAAGTTCTTCACGCCCCCTAACTTCAAAATCAAAAAAGATAGCAGGGATGAGAACTTGGAGACCGGATACAGGATGATATATATGATAAATAATGGTATCGCAAATATATTGAGTGATAAATTAGGATTCAACTTAAATATGGTCTTGGGAATAAACTCCCCGGCAAACAAGATCAAGATCGTAGATATCACGGATTGGATAAAAACGATCAATGCCTCATTCGCAACCACCTTGGCTATAAACGGCTCCAATACGATTGCCATCTGAAGACCATAAACGACCAACGCAATATTATTTCCTACCAACATGGTAGAGATAAACAAATTTGGATTACGATAGAAAATACCCAGTATCTTACTGGATAGACTACGTTCCTTCTTATCCAGCTCGAAACGAAGCTTATTGGAGGAGATAAAAGCGATCTCCATCCCGGAAAAGAATGCGGAAAATGCGAGGGAAATTAAAATATAAGTCAGCGTCCCCACCTTAATTACTTTTTATTGAATCTATTTGTGACACATCTACCCGGGCACTATCCCCCTGAGCTGTCCGTGTCGTATCGGCCGGAGCATCGCTCACCGGGAAAATACCTTGTGAGTTAAATATCTTATACTGAGTCATATCTTGGTTCGACTCAAAACCTATACCTGTTATGATCTTATCTTCTTGCTCGATACGCATAAACTTATCAGAATAAACCTTCTCTTGCTTCTGGTCCCAGAACAATTGGGAAGTCTCAAAATGCTCCCCTTGCAGACTTTCCACCTCTACATTACCGATCAGCTCCCAAAGCCCTTTTTTATCATAATAATAGGCTGTATCCGCCTTAATACTCGCTTCTGTCTGGAATAAGGTATCGAACTTCTCCACGTAGATCCCCTCGGGGAAATACCAATGGGGTTCCGCCGCCTTCCCATAAATCTGCCACTCTTTCGCTTTCAAGCGATATCTCGTGATACCAGAATCGGAGATCAAGGATGACACATCCGTAGCCTTCATCGTATAAGTCTTGTCCGGGTCAAACTCAACATCAACCACCTCCTTATGCTCCTTACTGCAAGAGGCAGAAAACAAAAGAAGCATAACAACCACCACGAAGGTAGTTGTTATGCCCATATTTTCCGTTTTACAATGAAAACGATTTCCTATCATAATTACCGAATCGTTGTACGCTCTCCGATCCAACCACCGACAGTGAAAGGTTTACCCTTCTCCAAATCCGGGTGCATGAAGATCTCCTCCGTAGAAGGAAGGTGAGCACGATAAGATGATATCAAAGTATTAGCCTCTTCAGCAACACTCGGATCTACCTGTTTCGCTTTCTCAAATTTATCGATAGCGGCATTATAAGCAGCTCTTGCCAATACTCCATCATTCGGGAAGACAGATTTAGAAGTAGCGGCATACATCTTGCCGATCAATAAATAAGCATTGCCATAGTTAGGATTTACCTCCAAAGCTTTCTGGCAATATTGTCTAGCCTTTGAATAAGCATTTTGCTCAAACAGCAACAATGCGATCATATAATAATCATCAGCTTTTGAAGTCGCGTCCGTTTCTAAATTCGCGGCCTCATCAAAGTATTTAATAGCCGTATCATAATCCTTTATCTTAACGGCTTTCTTTCCTAGCCCAACAGCAGCCTCGGCACTAGGTTCTTGACGATAAGCATAGTCTGATGCCAAAAAGTAAGCCTCGATTTCTTGGCAACCTGTTCTTCTCAACAAGGATATAGTCTCTTTCAAATAAGGTAAGTTGTCCTTATTCTCCTCGATCTTAGCAGCATACAAATTCTGCAAAGTCTCGCAATCGGCAGCACCACTATTCGCAAAGGCATTATCAACACCACTCTTATATGCGGTCAAGGCATTCACTTCTTTTTGATTGTTTGCAGCCTGCGCAGCTTTTAACTGAGCATCCAAGCCACCAGAAACCTTCAAATAATCTTGAATATACTGTTCTTTGAAATTCGGATCGTTAACCATTTTCTTCATAGAAGAGAAACTAAACAAGGAGAGACCTAGAGCCTCCGTATCAGCACCTTTCTCATCAACGATCTCCTTCAACCAAGTATAGGCCTGATTATAGTCGGCATTATCTCCAGTTTGCGCTAAATAATCTTGCACTTTTCGAGCAACGATCCAGTCTTTTCCATACCGGCGATCATTTCCAAAATATTTCACACGCTTGTCGTAAACTCCCATCAAATCATCAATAAGAGCTTTCTTCTTAGCGGGATCTTTCTCTTGAGCGATCTTCCAGCCCATAATTTTCACACCGTACAAATAGATATCTTTTGTAGCGGCAGGACACTCATCGTACACGATCTTCCAGAAATCAAAGGCGTCTTTGAAGTTTCCGGCTTTCGCGTAAGGAACGAACAAGCTGATATTGGTAATACAACGCACGCTATCCTCACCGGAACCGAACTGTGTACCATTATCTACTCCTTTCTGCGCATAAGCGCCCAATGTACCCATAGTACATCCAAGCGCTAGTAATAAAACTTTGATCTTCATATCTCTTTCTATTAAAGTTAGCTATAATATTTATATTCCTTCAAAAAAGTATCATACTCATTAGACCCTTTCGGCCATTCCCGGTTTAATCCACTTTTCGTTTAAAAAACCATAATTCGTTAAATGTATAGTTCACCGTAAACCGGAAATACTGCTCATCAATCATTGTACGTAATTCCGGACGGATCTTCACGTATTCAAATGACAGGTTCACTAATGAACGGTTATCGATCAATGGAAGCCCAAAACCGACACTCGCCCCATATTCATTATAACCATGTCCTTTATAACCATTCTCCTCGGAGCGACTGACTCTTAAGTACGAATTGCTATAATGAAAACCGGCACGGTATCTGATACGCCCCAAATAATTACGATTATCATAACGAGGAATAAACTCGGCACCAGCCGCTACACGTGTACGGTTCTTGAATTGGCCTTTCTCGTTATCAAAATAAGCGTTCGCCCAGTCCTCATATAAGAAGTCTGCGGCTAATGTCAACCGATTCTCTTTCACATAGGAGATACCCGCTCCGTAAGAGTTCGGCATATCAAACCGATAATTCTTAATTGTATCGTTCCTTGTATATCCGGATGTAGCCGAAGAACCGACAAGCTGAGTATCATACACAGTCGTATTCAACTTTTTTCCGGGAGAGTAAACGAAACCTACCGTGACATGCTCCGTCTTACTCAAAGGATGCGTATATTGAATACCAAAATCTAACTTTAAATCACGAATCTCATAACGTTGGTTTCTATACACATCGTCCGCCCCTGTCGAGCTCGGGAAAATCAAGTTGCGGGAATGTGTTATATTTCCAAATAAAAATCCGGCGTTCACACCAATGGAAAGACGCTTCTTCCAAATATCATAGGAGAGCCCTAAATAGGCATCGCTTAAGCCACCTTCGCCACTAAAGCTTTCTCCCCAACTTAAACCGCCCTCGGTACGGCTCTCGCCGAAATCATATCCTACATATGAATAAGGTAATAAACCGATACTCATCGCTAAACGCCGGGTGATCGGAAATTGCATGGCGATATACTCCACGTTTCCATTCATCTGTCGTTGCTTGTTCGTACCGTCATAGAACCAAGACACCTGACCGGACGCACCAAAATCAAAAAGGAATGTCAACGAATCCATGCAACTATAAGATGCTGGATTTAATGGATTTATCTGTTTAGAGGACCTTAATCCATAACCGACTCCACCCATCGCCCTTCCGGCACCAAAAGATCGATCCGCCAACTCTCCATATCCAAATCGCGTATAAGGCGAGTTCGTGTTATTTTGAGCCCACAATGGCAATTGTGTAAAGATAAGAAAACTTATTATTACTACCTTATTAATTTTCAACATTATACTCTAAGATTCTGTTTAATCCTGTCAACACTAAATTAATGTCTGCAAAGATGGAGTTTTTTAGCCGTCTTTCAAAATAAAACGAATGACCGCCTGTTAAAAAAACCAAAAGATCCGGATATTTTACTTTCAGCTCGTCAATATATCCGTCCATCTCGTAAACAATCCCATTCACCACACCCGCTTGGATAGCCGTTTCCGTACTTCTCCCGATAAGCGGTATATCATCCTCTTCCGTTACCAAAGGCAGTTTCTTCGTAAAATGGTTCAACGCTCGAAAACGGGTTGTCATCCCCGGAGAGATATTCCCCCCCAGAAAGATCCCCTGCGCTTCTATCCCCTCATACGTGATAGCGGTACCGGCATCGATAACCAGCAGATTTTTTCCCGGCCGCAAATAATTCGCCCCCACGACAGCGGCCAAACGGTCCTTGCCTAGCGTTTTCGGCGTCCCATATTCCACCTTGATCGGTAAAGCTACATGTTCATCCAGAAAGACAAAACGCTGAAGCTTATTTTTTAGATAAGCGATCAACTCATCGTCCGTATCTATCACCGTCGATAAAATGCCTTGCGTAAAAGCGTACTTCTCAAAAAGAGCAGCGACCACAGATACACCGAATTGCTTGTATACAAAAGAAGCCTCTATATGCCCATTTTTATACACAGCGACCTTTGATGACGTGTTACCTTGTTCTATAATAAGATTCACTTCTCTGATATTTTCCGCAAAGAAAAACAAAAATGATGAAATAACACGCAAAAACATCGCATAACCTCTAAAATTCTTCTTGAACAAAAAGGATCGCATCTCTGTTTGAAGAAAAATCTAAATAAAAAACAAGTTATGAATTACGGGATTAGTGTCTTATTCAGGGCGATTCCATTGCTAATGGCCCTCTTTTGTTTCGGTTATGGATTTTTTGTCTTTAACTATGGAGTGGACTCCAGCAGATTCGTCGCCGGACCTGTCGTATTCTCTCTTGGCTTTATTTGTATAGCTTTGTTCGCTACGGCAGCGACCATTATTCGTCAAATTATCCATACATATAATAATGTAGCCAGATTCGCTTTGCCTATCCTTGGATATCTCTCGGCAACCATCACTTTTCTGGCGGGCTTTATCTTACTCATGTCCTCACCGGCGCCAGCAGACTTTGTCGCGGGCCATGTCATTTGCGGGGTGGGCCTTATAACCGCATGCGTAGCGACAAC
>ENA-OOWX01001488-OOWX01001488.1-human-gut-metagenome-genome-assembly--contig:-NODE-1488-length-11068-cov-2.920276_pt1 | contig 11068 bp, 9 predicted proteins | sample MGYA00241583_ERZ501335 | MGnify/ENA primary metagenome ERZ501335 (study PRJEB25962, sample SAMEA2042731) | human gut metagenome | biome: human gut; feature: human-associated habitat; material: faeces...
ATATGGCTGTGGGTACGTTCTTCGCCTGCCTGAGCGAATACTGGAGGACGCTTTACGACAGTTATGATTCACCGTCAATGCAGTTCTACAAGGATCACCCGACGATAACTTTCAATACTCTTTACGAAGAAGCAGAGTGGAAGATATTCGGTATAGGTCTGTTCAATATCTACGAGGAGTACGGCGAGGTATATTCAAACTACAATAACAAGCACGATTTTACCTCACGCGATGATTTCAACCACTTCATAATAGATCTTATGGACAGAAGCGATATCTTTACCGATGTTGATATAGAGTACGGTGACGATATTCTTACGTTGTCTACCTGCTACTGGCCTTTCCGCTCGGATATGGACAATGTACGACTTGCTATATTTGCAAGAAAGGTACGTCCCGGTGAAAGCACCTATGTTGATGTGAGCAAGGCAACGGTAAACACCTATGTCAAGCGCTGGCAGTGGGTATATGATAATATAGGCGGCGGTTACGACTGGTCGCAGAGCAACTGGGACAGAAGAAAACTGCTCAGCTATACAGCTGAAGACGCCGAAAAGGACGGTTACACATTTATAGATGATATAAACGATCAGGACGGGGTATACGACTATAACAACGGCGACAATTACGACGGCGACGGTTATGACTATTATTGATTGACGTATGACGTTATGGGAGGCGGTGAGGTTTTGGAAGAAGAGCACAACAAAGATCTGGCAGTTGTATCACAAGCGGCAAAACAGCCTGCTGTAGGCGGATGGGTACTGCGGTTTGCACTCGGCGCCTGTACGGTATGGCTGATAGCGGTCGGCATAATGCTGATACTGAAACTTACCGAAACGCCGATACCGCCGGATATGATAGATTACACTTGTCCGCTCACGGTGGATATACCTGCCGAGCCTGCTGCGGAGAAGAAAAAGCCTTCCATACTGCCTGAATATAAAGAATGGTACGATAAAAACCACGACATGGTCGGATGGCTGAAGATAGACGGCACCAATGTAGACTATCCGGTAATGCAGAGCAAGGGCTTTGATCCTACTAAACCTGTCGATTATGCGGAAGTATACGAAAAGAATATGTACTGGCTGAAGCACGACTTTGATGGGGAATACAGCTATTCGGGAAGCGTGACTGCCGAGTATTGCGCTCATATAGGAAGCGATTACCGTTCACCGAATATACTTCTGTACGGTCACAATATGTCAAACGGAACTTTTTTCCGTGATGTAAATAAATTCGATGTCCTGTATTACGGCAGAGATATGTATGATGAGCACCCTGTGATACAGTTTGATACATTATACGAAAAAGGTCTGTATAAGATATTTGCTATGATGCAGGTAAATGTCGATGAGGAGGACGGCGAGGTGTTCTATTACACCGCACCGTATACTTTCAAAAACAAGCAGGAATTTATCGATTATTATGCACAGGTTCTCGACCGCAGTTTTATCTTCACACCGCAGGTCGATCTGAAATACGGCGATGAGGTAATAGCACTCTCAACCTGCGACTTTCCCTTCGGAAAGAGCAAGAACATAAGATATGTCCTTTACGCAAGAAGAGTGAGAGAGGGCGAAGATCCGTCTGTCGATGTTTCAAAAACGGCGATAAATCCCGATCCTCTCTATTATGATTACTGGTACAGCGTTTACGGCGGCTCATGGGGAGGACGCAATTGGGATTCTGCATTGCTGAAGGGCTATAAAGCCAAAAGAAACAGCTGATACAATAAAACACATTTTCAAAAGGAAGGTAACATAAATGCCTGATTACAAGTCGGTCATAGTATCATCAAACAAGAACCGGAAAAAGAAGAAAAAGAAAAAGGAAAACGCATTCGTTGCCATATTCAAGGGGCTGATACCGTGGAAGGGCGACAGCATAGGCGAGATAATAAGGAAAATAGTGTTCCTTGTATCTATAATTGCGCTTTGCGTAGCAGTGCTGATAATAATAGATACATGTCTGTTCAAGCCAAAGCGTGAGAGCGCCGAATATCGTAGCAGTATCTTACAGCTTGGCGAGCACGAACCGACAGCCGCCGAGATAGAAAAGCTCCCGGAAAAAGCCATAAATACCGAATATGCGCCTTTTTATGCGATAAATAACGATTTTGTAGGCTGGCTGAGCATAAACGGCATTAATGTAAACTATCCTGTAGTACAGGGTACGGACAACACCCACTATCTTGAAACGGACTTTTACGGTAATCCGAGCAAGAACGGCACAATATTTGCCGATTATGAAAACGAGTTCAAGAACACGGGCGAAACGTCTGCAAACACGATACTGTATGGTCATAACCTGCGTACCGAAAACTTCTTTGCCGAAATAACCGAGTACAGAAGAGTTGACCTTGACAAGAGCCTTGAATTTCTGAAAGCACACCCTGTTATTGAGTTCAACACATTGTATGAAAAGGCAAAATACAAGATATTCTCGGTAATGCTGTTAAACACAAGAGAAGAGTACGGAGAGGTGTTCAACTATCCTGCACTTCTCAACTTTACAAACAGGGACGAGTTCAACTACTTCACATCGGAATGTCTTGACAGAAGCGAGTTCTTCACGGGTGTTAACATGAAATACGGCGATAAATTCCTTACGTTGTCAACCTGTGAGTTTGAGGTCGGACTTTACGATATGCGTATAGTAATTGTTGCACGAAAGGTACGCGAGGGCGAATCGGACGAGTTTACGGCAGATGAGATAGAAAGCTTCAAGCGCAACCCTGACCCCAAGCTTTGCAAGACAATGAGAGAGCTTTACTGCTATGGTACAGAGTGGAGCGGAAGATACTGGGATCCCGCATGGATAGAGGGATTCAAGAAAGACAGCTCTTTTGTGTCCGCAGACAGCGATGCCGATAATTAATAGCAAGAGGACAGCACAGAAGAATAAATAAGTTTAATGTAAAGGAGTGGTACCGATGCAGAAGGCATCTATAGGTAAGATACTGTTGGCACTTGTCATAGCCTGCATATACATATATCTGTTCGGAATAGTCCAGGTAGTACACGTCAGCGCAGACAATGACAGGGAGATAGAAGTATCTATACCCGATGTGACAACACCTGAGCAGACACAGAAAACTCCCGAAACCACAACTATAAAACTTCAGAGCGACAAGAAGCCCACGCTCGGTGATATTAAGGCACAGACGACAGCGGCAACAACAACCGAAACTACCACAACCACAACAAAGAAACGCATAGCGGCACCTGCGGCAACATCGGTAGATAATGCTGTTGTAGTTCCCGAAACAACGACCGTTACAACGACCACAACGACTGCGGCGACAACTGCTGCCACCAAAACTACCACAACCACAACGGCGGCAACTACATCTGCACCGGCGCCTGCGCCCGATTCTGACGAGGAACAGCTCACCGTATACGACCAGGTGACAGGCTCGTATTATACGGCAGGAGCAAGAGAAATAATCGCAAGAGCGGTAGTCGGAGAAATATGGAATGAATTTCCTGATGAGGCGGTAAAGGCGCAGGCAGTAGCCGAGTATACCTATATCAAAAAGCAGAACGAAATGGGACTGCGGCCGACAACTGCGCTTAAAACCGATGTTTATGACAGAATATACAAGCTTGTTGACGAGGTGCTCGGTGAAGCAATCTATTATAACGGCGAGATGATACAGAGCGTGTTCTTTGCGTCGTCTTGTGGCTATACAAACAGTGCAAAGAATGTTTGGGGTGTTGATTATCCGTACCTTGTGAGCGTTGATTGTCCGTTTGATAAGACGGCTGACCCTAACTGGGGCAGTACCGACAGCTATTCTTCGGATTACATAAAGAACGCTGTGCAGAATACACTCGGAATATCGCTCACCGGCGACCCGTCAACCTGGTTCAAGATCAACTCAAGACTTAATGACAGAGAACACGGCTGGGTAACGTCAATATCTGTCGGCGGTATGACAAAAGCCAACGGAAAAACGATAGACGGCAGAGTAATAAGAGAAACGGTGCTCGGCTATTCGCTGAAGAGTGCGGCTTTTGAGCTGAAATACGATAAGAACAGCGACAAGTTTACCTTTACGACCTACGGTCACGGTCACGGTGTAGGTATGTCGCAGTACGGTGCAAAGGCGCTTGCCGAAAGCGGTTACACATATAAGCAGATTTTACAGCATTATTTTACAGGTGTGGAGATACACTGAGAATGTTTAGAAAGGGCACCGCAAGGTGTCCTTTATTTCTACGGTTTTGCTTGCATTATACGAAATTATATGTTATACTTAAATCTATATGGTTAAAACACGGAGTGAGAAACATAAAAAGTACGGAAATCATTAGATTTAAAGTGTAAAAAGAGAAAGGAAACAAAAATGATTACGGTATCGGACGTTAGTCTTTCATTTGGCGGACAGATGTTGTTCAAGGACGTAAACCTGCTGTTCACAGCCGGCAATTGCTATGGCGTTATCGGTGCAAACGGCGCAGGAAAGTCCACATTCTTAAAGATACTCTGCGGTGCGCTCGAGCCTACAACGGGTACGGTCACGGTTCAGGAGGGTCTGCGTATGTCGGTGCTTAAGCAGGATCACTACGCATATGACGAATACACAGTCCAGGAAACGGTAATAATGGGAAATCCCCGCCTTTATGAGGTAATGAAGCAGAAGGACGCTCTTTATGCGAAGGAGGACTTCACCGAGGAGGACGGAAACCTCGCAAGCGAGCTTGAGGGCGAATTTGCCGAGCTTGGCGGCTGGGAGGCTGAAAGTGACGCATCAAAGCTGGTACAGGGTCTTGGTCTTGACGAGAGTATTATGTACGCTCAGATGAGCAGTCTTGCAGGTAATGAAAAGGTCAAGGTACTGCTTGCACAGGCGCTTTTCGGAAACCCTGATATAATCCTTATGGACGAGCCAACGAACCACCTTGATATTGATGCTGTGGCTTGGCTTGAGGACTTCCTTGCGGAGTATTTCGGTACGGTTATCGTTGTATCGCACGACCGTCACTTCTTAAACAACGTTTGTACCCACACGGTAGATATTGACTACACAAAGATCAAGATGTATGTCGGAAACTACGAGTTCTGGTATGAATCTTCACAGCTTATACAGAAGATGTTAAAGCAGCAGAACAAGAAGAACGAAGAAAAGATAAAGGAATTACAGAGCTTTATCCAGCGATTCTCGGCGAATAAGTCCAAGTCTAAGCAGGCTACATCGAGAAAGAAGCTCATTGATAAGCTGACGGTAGAGGAGCTGCCTGCGTCAAGCAGACGTTATCCGTTTATCAGCTTTGATATGGAGCGTGAGATAGGCAAGGATATTTTACAGGTCGAAGGGCTTACAAAGACGGTTGACGGCGTTAAGGTGCTCGACCATGTAAGCTTTACTGTCGGCAGAAACGACAAGATTGCCTTTGTTGGCGATAACGAGATCGCCGTTACCACACTGTTCAAGATACTGATGGGCGAAGAAGAAGCCGACGAGGGCTTTATCAAGTGGGGAAGCACCGCAAGCGTAAGCTACTTCCCTCAGGACAACAGCGCATTCTTCAACGGTTGTAAGCTGTCCATCCTTGATTGGATAAGACAGTATTCAAAGGACGAAACCGAAACATATCTGCGTGGCTTCTTAGGACGCATGCTGTTCTCGGGCGATGATATATTCAAGAATGTTGACGTTTTATCTGGCGGCGAGAAGGTACGCTGTATGTTCTCACGCATGATGCTGTTCCAGTCAAACGTTCTTATCCTCGACAGACCTACAAACCACCTCGACCTTGAAAGCATCACCGCTGTAAACAACGGCCTTTCGGACTTCAAGGGCAACGTGCTGTTCGCTTCTCACGACTATGAGATAGTGCAGACGGTCGCAAACCGTATAATAGAAATTGCCGACAAGGGCTGCTACGACAGGCAGGGAACATACGAAGAGTATGTTGACTGGAGAAAGGCAAACCACGGCGGCAGCTTCACACTCTGATAAAAGCTGATAAAAGAAATCCGCCCCTGCGAGCGCAGGGGCGAAAATCATATTTCCTTGAAATCAAATTTTACATTTACGCTGTCCATCGTCTTACTTCGTCTGAACCTCGTCATAATACGCTCCTCTATGCCGTCAAACGAGCTTTTGTCCGCATCAAGCAACAAAAGAAGATACTGGCTTCTGCTGTAGCGTGTATATACATCTCTCATTCTCAGCGAATTGTTTATGCTGAACGAAATTTTATCCATTGCTTTTTCAAGCAGTTTTATATCCTTAAGCTCATTTTTACTGCTGTCAACCGCAGAAACAAGGCAGATAGACAGCTTGCTCTCGATTCTTTGACTTTCACGCTTGTACAGGCGGAATATGTATTTGAATATTTCGTACTGGCAGTAAAAAACGCCTTTTTGCTCCTTGCTGTCATCGCCCGTGAGATCGCCTATTACCGCATCGAGATTATTCTGTACATCATTTCTTGGCTTTACCGTAAGCTCGTAAAGCTCGGTGAGGTGTGCGCCCGGTGCGGCACCGTACTGCTCCATAAGATATGCACGGATATAATCATACTGCTTTGCGGCACGCTCATATTCACCCATTGCCACAAATGCACGGATAAGGTTTGCGTGCATCTTTTCGTCAGACTGGTCAAGCATTGTCGCACGTTCACAGAGCGTGATTATTTCTGAGAACTTTCCCATAGGATATAAAAGCTGAGCGCATTTGTCAACTGCGGAATTGTATATAGCGTGAAAATATACGTTTATAGGCTGTACCCACGTTTCTCCGACAGCTCCTGCAAGATAGCCGCTGTTGTAAAGGGCGATAGCCTTTTTATACATACTTATGCGTCTTGTTCTGGAAAGCGACTCGTCCTCAGCTTTATCTATATATTCCTTGAATTTTGTCGAATCAATAACGCATTCATCGCTTTCAATAAAGGCATATGAACTGTGACTGCCTGCTATGAGTTTACCACCGTCGGGTATCATTTCATCGAGCACCGCTCTTGTTCTGTGTACAAGCGTCTTAAGCGCATTGGCAGGATTTCTGCTGTCCGACCACAACAGGTCGATTAGCTCGTTCTGGGTTATTTCTCTGCCTCGCTGTGCAATAAGATATTCAAGAAGTAATATCATCTTTGAGCCTCTGTACTCGTTTTCGCACAGACGCTTGTCACGGTATGATATTGAAAACTGACCGAACATAGTAATATGTATCTTATTCGGCATTTTTTCACCTCCCTGTTTTTTCTTTCGTCTTAACGTATGCTTTAATGAAATTTTACGCTAAAGTGTGAAAATAATTTAAGCAAGATTCAAATTTTCTGACGGATGTTATGCAACAAGCATTGCATTGTTGGCGATTTGTGTAAATACGATGTTATATTCTGTAAATAACATTTACAGAAATAACTAATATCGTGTAAATATGCACAATTTTCCTGACGAAATGTTGAAACAACTATTGTATAAGTAGAAATATGGCGGCGATTCCGGCTACTGTTCGCAATGTAACCGAAATGTAACCGTACTGTGGCATAATATGCTTGTAAGGTTGAGATGTAGATTTGAGATGATGTCTACCTCACGTTTTTACTTTTCTTTCCGTCATGAGAAACAGCGTACCGCAGCAGAGGTTGCAGTGATGCTGTTTTTCTTTTTGTGTGGAAAGCGGTTTACAGGCAGGTTCTTTTGAGCCTGCCTTTTTGCGTTTTACGAAAATCTGAATATTACTTCAGATTTTCGTAAATTATATCAGGTTACTTGGTATAAATGAGTTAAGTTCATCAATAGGATATGGCGTATCGCACATACAAACAATGCCGCCGTAACTTCTTTCAAGCGATGCTTTATCTATAAGTTCATATTTTTTGACTTCCTTGCGGTCGGGATTTGCCGACTTCTTCACTTCAAGAGGGTGAATTTTTCCGTCACACTCGGCGATTATATCTATTTCTTTGGCATTGGAATCACGGTAATAGTACAAATTAGATTTCTTTTTACCGTAAGCATAGCTTCTTATCAGTTCATTGACAACGTAATTTTCATAGTAATGTCCGCTTGCCGCACCGTTCATCAATGTGTCTTTTGTCAGCCACATCGATAGGAAGGCACATAAGCCTGTGTCGCAGAAATACAGTTTAGGTGTTTTGGTAAGCCGTTTCAGTTCATTATTTGAATACGGATGAAGAAGATATATTATGCCAAGTCCCTGTAACAGCTGTACCCACTCCTTAGCAGTCGGCTCTGAAATATCTGCCGACTGTGCAAGATTGGAATAATTGACCTGTTCTGCTATGAGTGCCGCACAGGTTCTGAGCATTTTCAGAAATCTTGCCGAATCGGTTACTCCGCCCGCCTCGGCAACATCACGCATGAGATAGGTATCAACATATGAGTTGAAATACTCCTGCCGCATTTCTTCGTCAGCCTGTTGAACACGGGGCATACCGCCACGCCATATATGTTCAAATACGTCAGAAATATTGTTCGGATTTGTTTTGTTCTGCCTTTTGCAAAGCTCTTCAAATGAAAAATCAAGCGGTTCATCAAAAATTATACCGCTTTTTTCTCTTTGCGAAAGGCTGTATAAACTCAGTATTCCAATGCGACCCGCAAGCGTTTCACGGACATTTTTCATCATATCGTACTGCTGTGAGCCTGTAAGCCAGAACTGACCGTATTCTTCGCTGCTGTCACATATCACCTTTATACGCTCGAAAAGCTGTGGGGCATACTGTACCTCATCAATTATCACAGGTGGCTTGTATTTCTGAAAGAACAAAGCCGGATCGCTTTGCGCAAGTTCCCTTGCCATTATATCGTCAAGGCTTACATACGTTCTGTCAGTGCCATCCGCAAGCTTTTTCAGCATAGTGGTTTTTCCGACCTGTCTTGCTCCCGTCACAAGAACCACCTTGAAAAAATTGCTCATTTCACGGAATTTACGTTCCGCTTCACGCTTGATATATTCCATTTGTGCGACACCTCTTACGATTGATTTACGAAAATCTAAGATTTACTTTATTTTATCATAATTTTGTTCCGCAGTCAAGGAAATGTGTCTTGTTTTTATGAAATTCTAAACTAAACTTTATATTTTCATAAATTTTACTTATCTTCTCCGATTTTTCTGAGCATTATATCGGGGTGAGATGCGTGCTTGATAAGCTCGCTCTTGCTTATCTGCTTATTTCTGTACATATGCATAAGATAGGAGTCCATAGTAAACATACCTGATTCACCCGACGCTGTGATAACGGTGTCTATCTGGTGGGTCTTTGCCTCTCTTATCATATTTCGTATAGCGTTGTTGCACTTCATAATTTCAAACGCAGGACGCAGTATTCCGTCTTCGCAGGGGATAAGCTGCTGAGATATTACCGAGCATAAAAGCTGAGAGAGTTGGATACGAACCTGCTGCTGCTGGCTCGGCGGGAAAATATCAATAATTCTGTCTATCGTATTCTGTGCTCCGACAGAGTGCAGAGTGGAGATAACAAGGTGACCTGTTTCGGCGGCTGTAAGCGCTGTGCTTATCGTTTCATAGTCACGCATTTCGCCGAGAAGTATTACATCGGGGGATTGACGCAGGCAGGCTCTCAGCGCCACTATGTAGCTCTTGCTGTCGCTGTTTATTTCACGCTGGCTTATTATGCTCTTTTTGTTCTTGTGAAGATACTCTATAGGGTCTTCCAGTGTGATTATATGGCTGTTTCTCTGCTTGTTGATTTCATCTATTATGCAGGCAAGCGTTGTGGATTTACCGCCGCCTGCGGGACCTGTGACAAGCACAAGACCTTTTGTTCTCGCTACTGTATCGGTTATGACCTCCTGCGGAATGTTAAGCTCCTTGTAATCGGGTATATCAAATTCAACTACACGGATGACCGCCGCCATGCTTCCTCTTTGCTTGTACGCACTTATACGAAAACGGCTGAGTCCCTTTACAGATACGGAAAAATCGTCATCGCCCGTTTCCTCGTACTTTGAAATATCTCTGCCTGCAAGGCGGTATATCTCTTTTACCAGTCTTTCTGCTTCGGCAGGAAGTATTATATCGTTGCTTTCTTTTGTGATTATGCCGTTTTCCTTATAAGACACGGCAAGTCCCGATATGAGAAATATATCGGAGGCTTTCTTTTCGACTGCACCTTTCAGTATTTCCATCAGTTCCATAATTTTATTCCTTTCATACCGGTAAACTTTCGCCGTTCCATATCGGCAATGAGTTTTCTTCTTCGTAATAATTGTTGTTTACTGTTTTCCAGCCCGTAACGCTGAGTGTTCCGTCGCTGTACCGCACTTTGCACACAAGCTTGCTCTGACTGTTTATATCCTCGCTCCATGAGAATGTCAACACCTGATCGCCGCGTCCTTCGCCGCTTACTTCAAAGCCCTGCTCCGTCGCCGCTGCGGATATATCTATTATCGTTTCGTCGCTTACAAGTTCATACAGTTTATCCAGTCTTTCAGTCGCCTTTACATCGGCGGCATAATATTCTTCCTGTGCTTTGCTGAGCTTTTTTGCTCTGTCAAGATCCTGCCTTACAGTTACAAGACACAGAACCGAAAGAATTACCGTTGCAAGTACCACGAATATAACGAGCAACGATGACATTCCCACGCTGTTAAGGCTTTTCCTGCCGGATTTACTTTTACCGTTATTCAAGGTCAACCCTCCTTGCACCGGTTATAGTGATGTATGTATATTTGCTGTCATATGCGGTAATATCAAGATACCGGATACTGCCGTCAATGCGCTCTGATAACTTTATCTCAATATTGCCGTCTGCATACAGCTTTTCAAGGTCTGCGATATCCGTTCCGCTCTTGTAGCGCTCTGCTATGTCGGCGGTCTTTATCTGGGCGTCCGACAAACGTTCGGCATATCTCATCTCACTTGCCGCTATTCCCACGACCCTGACGCAAGCAGCCGCACAGACTGCAAATACAGCTATTACTATCAGCAGTTCAACCAGGAATGCACCGTTTCTGGAACGTCTTTTCGTACTCATACGCCGACCGCCTTTCCGCCGTGCAGGCTGTAATGTGATGAAGTCGTAACACCGTCGCATGTTACGGTAAAGCAAATGGT
>ENA-OOWX01001514-OOWX01001514.1-human-gut-metagenome-genome-assembly--contig:-NODE-1514-length-10916-cov-2.220882_pt1 | contig 10916 bp, 7 predicted proteins | sample MGYA00241583_ERZ501335 | MGnify/ENA primary metagenome ERZ501335 (study PRJEB25962, sample SAMEA2042731) | human gut metagenome | biome: human gut; feature: human-associated habitat; material: faeces...
AAGTGCTGACATTCCGATCACAATATGAATCTCATCGACATTTTCAGGAATCACTGGTTCATAATCTGCGGGAATCTTTGCAGGCATCCCTCTGGAACCATCTGCTTCTATCAATGTGATATCTGCTTCTTTGACCACCTGATCATAAAGATCTTTTGGTAATGTTCCAATCTTTTGTATTGGTGCGCCTTTGGTTGTTGTCAGTGTTCCTGCCATACAATAGCCATTCTCATTTAAGGGATTCAAAAGATCCTTCGCATATGTTGGAATAACTGTTTCTGGTTCTTTTTTCATATGTGTTGTTGTAGTGACAAAGACTTTCTTTCCAAGGCTTCTATAATATTTTGCTAATTTATGAATTCTCGTTGTTTTTCCACCGGAACCTACAACTGCAATGATCATCATTTTTTCCTCTTATTCTTCTGCCAGAATCTTGACTGCATGAATAATCTGGTTAATTTCTTCGATAGTTGTCTCATGTCCAAAGCTGAATCTTACCATTCCCTGTTCTACCGTACCAAAATGTTCATGTACTAATGGTGCACAGTGAGCTCCTGATCTCGTCTGAATATGAAAACGTTCCATTAGTTCATCACTGACACTTCCAGAATCATATTCTTCCAGATTGATCGAACAAATGGCGGTTTGTTTTGTCAGATCCAATTGATTTTCATGATAAATTTTAATTCCTTGGATCTTCTGAATTTTTTTATAAAATATTTCAATAAGATTCATTTCCTGTTCACGTATCTTATCAATTCCATATGTATTAATAAGATAATTACACAGAGCCTTAAGCTGTGAGTCAGGAACTCCTGTATAAAAATCAGAACCTATTATTTCAACTAACTTTTCAACTTTCATACTTTCCTCCATTATAATTCATCAATAAGCGTTATAATCTCTTTTATAGGCATAAGTCTGTCATCGACCTCCTTAGCCCTGTGATAACGGAGAATATCCTCTGCTGTCTGTCTCATAGCAGGAAATGCGCTTCTTGTGAGCTGGTTGGCATATATAACTATGTTTACGCCGTGCGCTGCAAGCTCCTCCTCTGTGATAACATTGTACGAAGATGGCACTACAACTATCGGAGTATTGGCATCCTTCTTACGGAACTCATCACAGAACTCAAGTATTTCTGAAGGGTCTTTCTTACGACTGTGTATCATAATTCCGTCTGCGCCTGCCTTAACAAATGCAAATGCCCTTGTAAGTGCATCTTCCATTCCCTTCTCAAGAATAAGGCTCTCTATTCTTGCAATAATCATAAAATCATCAGTAAGCTGTGCCTTCTTGCCTGCTGCAATCTTTGCGCTGAAGTCCTCTATAGAATCCTGTGTCTGTTCAACCTCATTACCAAACAGTGAATTCTTCTTAAGTCCTTTTTTATCCTCAATAATAATAGCAGAAACACCCATTCGTTCAAGAGTTCTTACATTATATACAAAATGCTCTGTAAGTCCGCCTGTATCACCATCAAGAATAATTGGTTTAGTAGTGACCTCCATAATATCATCGATTGTGCGCAGACGTGATGACATATCCACAAGTTCAATATCCGGCTTTCCCTTAGCTGTACTGTCACACAGTGAACTTACCCACATAGCATCAAACTGGTCAAGTCTGCCATTCTCCTCGACAACAGTCTTCTCTGCTATAAGACCTGTAAGACCGCTGTGTGCCTCTATTGTCTTAACAACCGGACACATTTTTATAAGCTGCTTTAAACGCTTTCTTCTATACTCAGGCATAGCAAGCTTTTCCTTTAATGTAGAGTCTATTTTTCTTACTTTTTCATTGTATGTATATGGAACTTCTATAAGTTCTCCGCCATATTCTGATAAAAGCGAAAGCACATTTTCACGTATAACAGACTCTGCGCCCTCTCTCCAGTTATCTCCATGAACTACATAATCAGGCTTTAACTTCTTAATCACATCATCATACATAATAGTATTCTGTACAATGACTTCGTCAACCCCTTCTAACTCCTGATACATCTTAATTCTCTCATCGAATGATATAGTTGGAAAGCGGTTATATCTGATTAATGCCTCATCTGAAAGTGCTCCAACTACCACTCTTCCATACTTATGCGCCTGCTCTATTATATTAAGATGTCCTTCATGTATAACATCTGTACAAAAACATGTATATACTGTTTTCATTATTTTACTGTCTCCTTTGTTCATTTTACTTTCGTCTCCTAATTTTATACTATTCCCTTAAGCCTCATTGTAATGTACCGGTATCGCTATATTATTGGCTTCAAGTGCTTCTTTAAACACCTTAAAAAATGCTGTTATATCATCTTCATCAATAGCACCAAGCGCACACAGTCGGAATGTATTAGTAGTGCTTATCTTACCCGGATATATTGTAAATCCGCGCTCATAACAATAATCGTGTACTTTATCAAAGTCCCAGTTAACGTCATCCGGATATATGGCTGAAACAACAAGCCCAGCCTGCCATTCTCTTTTAATCACATCTTTAAAGCCAAGTTCATCCAGCCCTTTATGTATAGCCTCGAAAACGCGTGTATGGCGTGCCCACTTTGCTTCCTCACCCTCTGCCCAGTATTCCTTAAGAGCCTGAATAACAGAATATATAGTCTGTACTGGAGGTGTAAAGTGCATCTGCCCTGTCTTTTCAAAGAAATCATACTGCATATAAAGGTTGCAGTAATATGAACGCTTAGGATAATCCTTAGACTTTTCGATAATCTCCCTTTTTCCTACAATATAGGAAAGTCCGGTCATAGCCATAAGTCCCTTCTGCGCCGAAGCCATACAGAAATCAATATTGTCCTTATTAACGTCTATTGGTCTCATCGCATATGTCGATGTTGTATCCACAGAAAATACCGCACCGTACTTATGTGCAATAGCACCTATTTGACGTATAGGATTAAGTATTCCTGTTCCTGTTTCATTATGTGTTGTGTGAACAAGTGCAATATCAGGATTACTTTTAAGTGTCTGTTCAACTACTGAAAGGTCTGGAAGCTCGTCTATAGGAAATTCAAGATTAATATAATCAAGTCCGTAATACTGACATATCTCTACTGCCCTTGTACTGTAAGCACCATTATTGATAACAAGAACCTTCTTTCCCTCCGGAAGTAATGAGTTCATACATACGTCAATATTAATAGTTCCTGAACCTGTAAATAATACTGCTGTATACTCATCTGTATCACCGTGAACGATTTTAACCAGATCCTCACGAAGTCCCTTCATAAGTGAGGCAAATTCTTTCTCTCTTGGACATATATCAGGAACCACCTGCGCCATCTTAACCGTATCTGTTGTTGTTGATGGACCCGGATTAAGCAAAATATTGCGTTTAATGTTATTCATACATCCTATCCTCCTTGTAAATACCGTTTGTTCATAATTTAAAAGTGTTGTTCATTTCACTCAAGATGATACACTATATTAAACATATTTGCAATATATTTCTTAACATTTCTTAATTTATTTTTTACATTGTTCTTAAATTTTCTTTACTTACATTACATATTTTAGCTTAGGAAGGTGTGTGTATGTTTATTTTTTAAAAAATCACTTACCGATTATTGAACATTTTAACATTTAATTTTTATATGTTGAATTGGTTGGCTTATGACATACTAAAAAGAAAAAAAGCCACAACAGCATTATCTTTCCCGATAACACCATTATGGCTGTAATCCTTTACCTTATTATCCTGCGTTCATTAATACAACAGCACCTGAACACTCCGTTTTACTTCATAACATCAATCTTACCAAGCTTCTTCTGGCTTAAGTTCTTTATCTCTGAAACAAGCTCATTAGATACATTAACAATTCTGTCTGTAGATGACTTGCAGCTAACCATTACATTTTCAAGATTCCTCATATTCTCACTTGTAATTCTTCCGCTTTCAGCGTTCTGCTCTGCAAACTCTGCAAGATTATCAACTCCTGCAGCTATATTATTCTTATGTTCTTCAAGGTCATCAACCTCACCGGCAATACCGCCGACAGCGCCTCCAACCCTGTTAATCTCAGAATTAAGAGTACCAAATATGGCTTCTGTATCCTTTATCTTGGCATCCTGCTTTTCAAATGCTTCTGATACCTTCTTTGCAGTTTCAACACTTATATTAGAATTCTCTATAAGGTCATTGACAATCTGGTTAATGTGCTCTGTTGACTCTCTTGACTGGTCGGCAAGCTCTCTTATCTGCTCAGCAACAACTGCGAAGCCTCTTCCGTTTTCGCCAGCTCTTGCAGCCTCTATACTCGCATTAAGTGCTAAAAGGTTAGTCTGGTTAGATATACCAGCTATAATCTCTGTAACATTTCTAATCTCCTGTGCTGACTCATTCGTACGTGCAGTTTCCTTGCTGACCTCATCCATAGCATGACCGCTTTCTTCACTAATCTGGATAAGTTCCTTCATAATATCAGCGGCTCTGTCGTTACATTCTGTAACTGTATCAATGCTTTCCTTAAGGCCTTCGATATTCTTATGGATATTATCAACTGCCTTGCTTATAGCATCTGTCTTTACTTTAATATTCTCAACCTTTTCAGCCTCAATCTCTGTATTGCCTGTAATCGTGTCTACCGCAGAATTAGTATTATTTACAACATCCTGCATGGAAGTAAACATTTTAACGAACTCGTCAGAAACCTGTTCAAGCTCTCCGGTTGCTTTTCTTATAGCTGATATGGTATTGGTAAAACCACCAAATGTACTCTGGATATTACGCACTATTTCACCCATATCATCATTTCTTGCGGATAACTTTTCAAGCTTTCCAGCTATCTTTTCGTTACCCTTATCTTCCATAGATACACCTGTTATAGCTGCCCTTATCGGAATAATAATCGTCCTTATAAGACTGATAATGCCAAAAAGGATTACTCCGAATACTACAATCATAAGAATAAATGCAACTAATACATCTATAACTCCATTACTCAATAATACAAAAATAATAATCATAGCAGCAAACACTGGTATAAGCAATAATACTGCTGCCATAATAAACTTTCTGCTAATATTAGCTTTATCTTCCATAACATCCTCCATTCCAGAAAAATATCTTTAACTTAATGTTTATTATTATACAACATTTCTCTGATAAAATCATTCTTATATTGTCATTTTATGATATATTTCGTTGATTTTTTTCATTCAACTTTCATTTATAATACTATACAATTTAAAATATTACATATAAGATGCTATTTTGTTACTCAGTTAACATATCTGCTCTCAAAAAGCAATGCAGGATACGGCTTGCCAAAAAGATAACCCTGAATATAATCAGCTCCCAGCTTTCTTAATGTTCTTAAGTCATCAGATGTTTCAACACCCTCTATGCATAGCTTAAGTCCAAGGCTGTGTGCCATATCGATAATATCTGTCATAAGCTCATAATCATACTGGTTCTTTAATGCCTTTAATGTAAATGACCTGTCTATCTTGATATAATTAGGCTTTAAGTCACTTAAACAATGAAGATTAGAATATCCAGTTCCAAAATCATCAAGAAGCACATACACTCCGTTATCCTTAAGTCTGCTCCACAACTGTGTAAAGTGTGTATTAGAGTCAAGGTATCCGCTCTCTGTAAGCTCTATTCCTATACACGAAGGCTCAAGTGCGTACTTTTTTATAACTGACATAATATCTGAAAATACATCACTCTTCATAACCTGTATGTAAGATATATTCACATTCACCCTGAAGCCTTTCACTTTCTCATTCCATATACTGCACTGTCTTGCCGACTGTTCAAGTATCCACTTTCCGGCAGGTATGATAAGACCTGTTTCCTCAAGCAGTGGTATGAACTCTACAGGTGACACAAACTCCCTCTCATCAGAGTCTTCTTTTTTCATTGAAAATCTCATAAGTGCCTCAGCACCTGTAAGCATATATGTATTGGCATCCACTATCGGCTGATAGAATACCTCAAAACCCTCAAAATCATTATTGACTGCATTGTGAAGTGCCTTGCTTATATATCTTTTTCTCTTATATCTGCTATAGTCTTCTTCGTTATATATATAATAATTATTTCTTCCGTTATCTTTTGCCATCTTTAAGGCAAATTCTGACACTTTTATATAGTTTTCAGTTTCCCTTGTTATATTTTTAGTATCAATAATTCCTGCTGACAGTGTATACACAATATCGTACTTATTATCTTCTATAAATTCATTGACACGCTTCTTGCAGTTAAGATATATGTCAACAGCCTCATCTATACTGCCGCCATCAAAATCTACCACTATAAACTCATCTGCGCCGGCCTTAAACAGACTCTGGTTTTCTTTAATGCACTCAAGGATACAATCGGAAGTTCTTTTTAATATAAAATCGCCATAACTTGTACCGAAGTTTGCATTGATTGCACTGAACTTATCTATACCTATTCTTATCATAAAGCCTGTTGGAATACTGTCACCGCATTTTTCCTTCATATAATCCGCAAGTGCGTATTCGCCAAGAAGACCGCTCACATTATCAGCCTCCGGCTTAAGACCTATCTCATTGATACAGCCTACAAGATAGTGCGGCTCTTTATTATCATCATACAGAACCGTACCCCTACAGTTAATCCATACAGGATTATGGTTTCTGTCAAGCCATCTGTACTTCATATTATGAAATTCTTTTCCACCCGCCTTGATTATGCCTATTTCTTCTGTAAGCTTGGCAATATCATGTGGATACACAAACTCCTTATGCTTTTTTGTTGCATCATAGAACTTATCTGATGGCAGAAGGAATCTGTCCATCGCATGTTCTGATATAATATAGTAATCTTCTTTTAAGTCAAACACATATATGTAATCATTCATACATGGATTGAGTATTTCAATGGCTTTCTCTACCTGTTCCTTTGATATATTTAATACACTATTCTGCATACGCATCCGTCCTTCCATATATCAGCTTTAAGTATCTTAACTAATTCACTTAATATAATAATCTGATATAGCTACCTCTGCCGACCGGCAGCCTTCACCTCTTTAATATCTAATAAGATACATTTTCGTCAAATAAATGTCAAATATAAGTTGGAATTTTATTATTTTTATGATACTATTTATTCAGCTTTTAGTAAGGTAGGAACGGCTTATGAATAATAATATTAATACTCTTGATAATAACAGCATGGATTATGAACCAGAAGCACATACTGGCGATGTATCAAAGATAAAGTCATACACAACAGCGCAGATAACTGAAGAAATGAATATGTTAGCCTGCTCTTTTGATGTTGTAAGACTTGTCAATCCTTATGAATGTCGTATTGTCAGGACTTTAGATAATACTCCAGCTGATAATAATGATGAATGTGATAACTGTTTTGATGTATGGAGTGTTCCATATCAGTGTGCAAACTGCACCTCTGCAAGGGCTATGCTTACAAAGCGCACACAGTCAAAGCTTGAAACAACTTACGATGACATATTTCAGGTAACTTCACGTCCTGTCATAGTTGACGGCGCACCACTTGTACTTGAGATAGTCAAGCATTTTTCTTATACATATAACAGGTACAGTTCAGCTTCTGAAAGAAAGAAGCTTGTAAGTACAATAAAGACTCTTAACAGCCAGTTACTGTTAGATAAGGAAACTGATGCTTACAACCGTGATTATCTTGCTGAGCATATTCCTAATCTTTTCTATAATGCAAAGAAAACCCACCAGACTAACACTGCTCTTATACATATAGAGCATTTATATGATATAACACAGAACGAAGGCAGTATGGCAGGCTCTGGAATAATATGCAGCCTGTACTCCTTATTAAAGCAGATATTCTATGATGAAACGGATACAGGAATGTTATTTGTTAGATACAGCCCTGATACTTTCTTTGTTCTTGAAAGCAGCCTTAACTATGATAACTTTAAGAAACGTATTATGTGCCTTCCACTGGAAGCTTCTCCTAAGCACCTTCTTTTTAATAACAAAAGACTTCCCTTAGATATTTCCATCGCCTGTGCAGATCTTGGCAATGAAGATATTAATAGTGAAGAGGAACTGTTTGAAATATTGAAGACACGTATGGAGAAGGTTGAAGTATAATAAGACTTTTGCCCCCCGACATCATAATATAAGCCATTACAAATATATAAGGCAACAATAAATAGAGGAACTACAATTATATAGATTGACAAAATTATCTTATATGTTATAATTTAAAACAATATTAGTAATCATTACTATTTTTTTATTATATAATATTCAATTATAGACAACAGAACACTTATGAATATTATATAGAATACACCTGATAAGTACTTTAGCGCATATCATGCTTATCAGTTATGAATAAAAAGTGCGCAGAAATGAGGATTAATTATGTCAGATACATTTATATCAGAGTCAATTAAGTACATAGGTGCAGATGATACTACTCTTGACCTTTTTGAAAGCCAGTATCAGGTGCCTAACGGAGTGTCTTACAACTCATATGTAATTCTTGATGAAAAAGTAGCTGTTATGGACACAATAGATGCAAGAAAATCAGATGAATGGTTTGCTAATCTTTCAGATGCTCTCGGTGAAAGAACTATTGATTATATAGTTATCTCCCACCTTGAACCAGACCATGCAGCCAATATAAAGGCTGTTGCAGATAAGTATCCTGCTGCAAAGCTTGTTCTTAGCACAAAGGCAAAGGCTATGCTTCCTCAGTTCTTTACTATAGATAATCTTGATGAAAGATGCATTACTGTTGCAGATGGACAGGAATTATCATTAGGAACCCACAATCTTAAATTTATTATGGCACCTATGGTTCACTGGCCAGAGGTTATGTTAGAATATGAAACAACTGAAAAAGTACTCTTCTCTGCCGATGCATTTGGCAAGTTCGGTGCTTTAAGCGCTGATGAAGACTGGACATGCGAAGCAAGAAGATATTACTTTAATATCGTAGGAAAGTATGGCGCACCTGTACAGACTCTTTTAAAGAAGGCAGCAGGACTTGATATTAAGACTATATGCCCTCTTCATGGTCCTATTCTTAAAGAAAACCTTGACTTTTACATAGGAAAGTATCTTACATGGAGCAGTTATGAGCCAGAGGATGACGGAGTACTTGTAGCATGTGCTTCTATCCACGGCAACACTAAGGCAGCAGCCGAAAAGATGGTTGATATTCTTAAAGAAAATGGATTTGCCAAGGTAGCATTTACAGACCTTACAAGAGATGATATGGCAGAAGCCATCGAAGACTCTTTCCGTTACAGCAGACTTATCGTGGCAGCAGCTTCCTATGACGGCGGTGTATTCCCTCCTATGGAAGACTTCATCAACAGACTTTCACACAAGGCTTACCAGAACCGTAAGGTTGGAATTATTGAAAATGGTTCATGGGCACCTACTGCCGGCAAGTGGATGAAGACAGCATTTGAAGGAATGAAGAATATAACTATATGCGGCGATACAGTAACTATCAAGTCTACTATGAAAGATGAAGATATTGCCAATATGACTAAGCTTGCAGAAGCTATTAAGTAAAACACATTAAACATATTAAAAGGCATAAAACACATACCTATGATAATTAATTCACTTAATAATCATATATTTGTGTTTATGCCTTTTTTTATAAAAACAATTTTATATAGCAATTCTTAATATTTTCATTGATAAAAATGTTATTTAATTATATGATATGCCCTTATCAAATGCCAGTTTCCTGAAACAATGTATAAAGTAAGCTATCTCTGCCACTGCTGTTATTATCCATGAGCATGGGTATAACAGGAACAATGAAGGTATTGTGTGGAAATATGCAAATATTGTATATACCCACGCTACCCTGAACACGCACGAACCTATGATAACAACTATTGTTGGCACTATTGTCTTTCCAAGTCCTCTTGATGCCGCTATCGTACAGTCCATAAATGAAGACAAGGCATATGAAAAGCCCATAATCATAATTCTCTGCATACCTGCATCAACTACCTCAGGTTCACTTGTAAACAATGAAAGGAACTGTCTTCCAAATATTATAAGAAGTCCCCCAAGCACAGCCGCTGCAAAGAAAGCATAAGCCATACTTATAAGGTAGCTCTTTAACATACGTTTCCTGTTATGTGCTCCCATATTCTGCCCCATAAAGCTTGAGCAGGCTGTATAGAACGCCATCATAACATTATATATAAGTGTATCTGCATTGGCAGCAGCAGCATTTCCCGATACCATAACTGCACTGAAAGAATTAACTCCTGTCTGTATAAAAAGATTAGCCATAGCAAATATTGCATTCTGAATACCCGCTGGAATTCCAAGCATAAGTATAACCTTCGATACTCCCGGATAGAACCTTAACTCATTTATCCTTAATCTGCATACATCAGCATCTTTTCTTCTTAACAGATTAACCACTACAAGTATTGCTGATATATACTGGGCTGTTATACTTGCAAATGCGACACCATCCTCAGCCATACCTATTCCTATAACAAATATAAGATTAAGGCAGACATTGACAATACCTGCAAATGTGAGGTATATAAGAGGCTTCTTTGTATCACCGCTTGCACTCATAACAGCATTACCAAAGTTATATACAGCCATTGCCGGCATACCAAACGCATATATCCTGAAATAAAGGACAGCACCGTCTATAAGCTCAGACTTTGTATTCATAAGTGAAAGGAAAAACTTTGCTCCAGCTATACAAAGCACCATAGCCGTAAATCCCACAAAAAGACATAAAAGAAATGATGTATGGATAGTTTTTCGTACATTTCCCCTCTGACCTGCACCAAGCTGCTGTGCAGCTCTTACATTGACACCACAGCCCATACCTATAAGAAAGCCTGTAAACAGTGTTACAAGAAGCGAAGTTGAACCAACTGCTCCAAGTGCTTCATAACTTGAAAACTTACCTACAAC
>ENA-OOWX01001516-OOWX01001516.1-human-gut-metagenome-genome-assembly--contig:-NODE-1516-length-10910-cov-5.901796_pt1 | contig 10910 bp, 7 predicted proteins | sample MGYA00241583_ERZ501335 | MGnify/ENA primary metagenome ERZ501335 (study PRJEB25962, sample SAMEA2042731) | human gut metagenome | biome: human gut; feature: human-associated habitat; material: faeces...
GGCGGTTAAGGCGTTGGGGAAATTAAAAATTAAAAAATGAGCACTGCGGATTGGAAAATTAGAGAATAACCATAAACAGTATAATATATGAAAATTAGTAACTACCTATGGGCGGTGCTGGCAACAGCAACCCTTTCACTGACCGCATGCGGCAGCGATGAAAACGAGAATGTAATTCAGTCGAAGGAAAAGACCGCGAAACTTGAACTGACCTTGGTGGGCACACCGGCGGACAGCCGTGCTACGGGGACTCTGCCTACCACCGATGAATCCCAGATCAACCGCCTGACGGTGGCTGTATTCACCGAGGCGTCCGGTAACCCCGTCAATGCCCTGCGGGAATTCACGGGGGAGGACATCGAAGCAGCAAGTGGTACCGGAAAGAAGATTACGATGCTTTGCGAACCCGGCAACGGACAGATGATCTATGTGGTAGCCAATGCTTCTACAGGACTTTTTGCGGGAGTGACCAACCTTGCTGGCTTCAAAGCTAAGTTGATGCTGCTCTCAGAAACGACCAAGGCTGCGGGAGCCGATGACGCGACGGATATACAAAAGGCCAATAACCTGCCGATGCTGGGAAGCGCTACCGGAAAGAATTTCACTGCAGGAACGAAAACCGAGGCGAATATAGCCCTGTCCCGCCTTGTGGCGAGGGTATCTATCAGCAGCATCAAGACGGCTTTCGATCCGGTGGGACGGTTTAAGGATGCGACATTCAAGGTGGATGCGATTTACCTGAAGAATGCCAACAGTTCCGTCAATGCGGACAAGGCGGGTAGTGTTCTTGTTCATGGGGGTGACGGGAGCACTGGTACAAAAAAGTACCTGTACGCGACGGTGTCCGGTCATACAGCCAATACGGAACTTACTACCCCGTATTACTTCTACACATTTCCGAATGCTTCTACAAGTGAACCTACCAAACTCATCATTAAAGGGACGTTTGATGCGGATGGGGCCGGTGTTGTCAGTACTCCCATAGCCCGTTATTATCCTATCACTATTAACAAGAAACAGGCGAACACCACCATTACGGGAGGGGCGGGTACGGACAAGGGCAGCATAGCCGCCAATACCCGGTACGTACTTACCGCCGTCATCAAGGGTGAAGGTGCCCCTGACGATAACACGGATATAGACCCCGCTACCCTGCAACTCACGATCACTGTCGCTGATTGGGTGCTGACCATCAGCCAGAATGTGACCTTCGAGTGATTATTAATATGAGACTGATATGACATTATAAACCAATTCGTACCCAAGCTATGCGAGTTTCCGGAACATCCCCTGTCTTTCCGCTCTTTCTTCTTTTTCTCCTCTGTTGCGCCTCGTGTGTGCGTGAGGATATGGAAGATTGCGTCCGTTACGAACTGCATGTCCGTGCGGTGGACACCGATGGGAACGACCTAACCGAAAGCGGAGTCTTGCAGAAATCGGATATTTATCTTTTTAATGAGCAGGGGTTTGTCAGAATGATTTCCTCCGATGGCTTTTCCGACTTCTATTTTGGAGAGGACAAGGGCGAACGGCTCACGCTTGTAGCCTGGGGCAATCTGAAGGAGGATACCCTGATTACTACGGAGATAGCACCGGGCACGCCCCTGAAGGAGGCAAAACTTCAACTCAGGCAGCATGCCCACGGTACGCACATTCCGCTCACGGACCTGTTCTATTGCCGCAGGGAAATAGACGGGGCGGAGACCCGGGGTGTGGAAGGAACGGATATTACGGTTGTAATGGAACGTAAGGTGGCGGGTCTCAGTATACGCACGCGCTATCTTGCCGAGCGTTATCCTTACGGCGGTGAAGTGTACCGTTTCATCGTGCACTGTACCAGTACGGAAATGGATTTCACGGGCGAGGTCGCCGGAAACGGGGCCGGATATGAACCGGCTTCCGTTACCGACGCTAAGGGGGATGTCTATGCGCCGTCTTTCCATATCTTCCCAACCGGGGAGGGGAAGCCGTTGGAGATTGACATCTACCGGAAAGAGGAAAAATTGTTCACCATCACCGAGGACAATGAATTCCGCCCTTTGTATGCTCCTGTGGGCAAACAGACCAATATAGATATTGACTTCCGCTATGCGGAGGTCCGGGCCTTTGTGAGTGTGGTACCCTGGGGTACGGTCAGCCAGGATGTGGAAATGTAAGTAAGAATGCAATGATCAGGTTATTGGAATATAGAGTATACCGGACGACGGAGGAACCCGTACCGTTCTGCTGGAAAGTGCTTTTTGTGCTGTTCATGCTGGGCACGCTGCTGGCAATGGTGGCCGTGTGCGGTTCCTGCCAGCCGGAAGAGGAGGATATTGGAAATACGGGTGTGGGGGAAGGCCTGTCCGCTACTCTCCGGTTGGAAGTGATGGGTGAGGAACAGGTGGATATCGCTACGCGAGCGGTTAGTGAGGGGGTGGTCAGTAATCTTCATATTCTGGTGTACAATAGTTCCGGAGAACTGATCGGCCAGAAATACCAGACGGGCAGCTCTACGGTTACCGTGAACACGCGCAGCGCTACCGGGTGTACCATCTATGCCATTGCCAATACGGGCAAAGCCGATTTGTTCAAGGGATATGCCATACATAAGGAGTCTTATCTGAAAAGTATGGTGTACAGCTTGACCGGTTGGGACGACCCGGGTAAAGGCACTAATCTGCTAATGACTGGGAGTATGAAGAGTGTGAATATCAGGGCGGGAGTGCAGACTTTATCAACACGACTGGTATTGACCCGTATGGTAGCCAAAGTCGTATTGAATATCAAGGTAAAGGAAAGCAGTGGGATTACCATTACGGATTATTCCGTAAAGAACATCCCGGCATGTTCCTATTATGTAGCCCGCGCATCGGGAGATGCCGCACAGGCTGCTACTGCCGCACATTGGAAAGAAAGCGGGGTTATCGCTACGTCCAGAGCAACTTCGGTGAACAAGACTTTTTATATGTTTGAGAACCGTAGGGGGACTAAATCTATTTCCGCCCAGAAGGACAAAACGACCGCCAATGCACCAGCTAAGGCTACCTATGTGGTTATTCATGGTTTGGTGGGTGCTGTAACCGTAATGTGGACGGTATATCTTGGGGAAAACAACACAAGTGACTTCAATATCAAGCGGAACGGTAATTATACGTATAACATAACTCTAAACGACATTGCGGCAACAGATACAAGAGTTGTTGTCGATTTTACGGGGACAGAAGATTTGAGCAGTGCGGGTACGGCAAATTGTTATCTTGCGAAAGCTAATTCTTGGTATAAGTTTAAGGCAACAGTAAGAGGTAACGGTGCGGCGACTGCTGCTGGAATTTCTCCTACAGGAAGTGTTTTGGCGATGAATGCCCCTATAACCCCCAATATTGCAGAGTTGGTTTGGGAAACAGGCGGTCATGAGAAAATTATTCGGGTATTAATGCTAAAAGATGGCTATGTATACTTTAGAACCGGAGAAGTAGAGGAAGGGAATGCTGTAATTGCTGTTAAGAATACAGCAGGTATTATACTTTGGAGTTGGCATATTTGGGTGACAAATACTAATTTGCTAGAGTCTGCACAAACGTATAGAACTAATCCGAGATGGATGGATCCTACACTTTTCCGAAATGGGCTTGTATCGCGAACATTAACGATGATGGATCGTAATTTGGGAGCGGCAGTAGATGAAGCTTCTGATGCAAATACGGCTTCTCAGGCGTTTGGACTGTATTATCAATTTGGACGTAAAGACCCATTTCCCTCGGGAAAAATAGGTGGTGGAGTGGAATGTATAGAAATATATGACAAAGTCGGAAATTTGCTTCCTATGGCAACATTAAAAGGCAATACTTATCAAAAAACAGCTGCTCAGGTTCCGCATGCCTCAGTGGCAGAGAATATAGCCTATACGATAATGAATCCTTTGATATTTATAGTATATGCTGTTGGTGATGCTGATACCAGTGTTAATTGGCTTTATGGAGCCTCTCCGCTGAATAGCCCTCCAACTATATGGAGAAGTTCCAATAGATTGTGGGGTGGTGATTTGAATGACGATATGAGTGAGTATCCGCTTGGACTTGATTCTAAGTTTATTGGTAAGACTATTTATGATCCATGTCCGTATGGCTGGTGTCTGCCTCCGCAGGACACTTGGACGAATTTTACGACAACGGAGAATCCGTTGGGGGCAGGCACTGCTAAAGATAACTATGTTAGTTATTCTACAACGAATCCTCTTTATTATAACTCTCCGTCTAGTGAGAAACGAAATTATGACAGTTCCACTGTGATTTTCGGACGTCACTTCTATGTCTCAGAGATAGGAAAAGGTGAAATTGCTTTTTATCCGGCAGCCGGTTATCGATATGGAAAGGGGGGAGGAATAGAAAGTGTTGGTGATTTTTGTTGTGCATGGTCATTTGCTCCATATAGCGCCAGCTCTACATTTGGAGGTTATCTATATTCTGCTAAAATAGCGGTTTCTCCTAATGGTACTTCATGGAGAATGCATGGCTTTCCGGTGCGTTGTGTTAAAGAAACATCTTAGTGAGTAAATACGTTCAAGAGGATGACAGCAAAGATGTGGATGGAAATGTAGTTTTTGTATACTTTAACGAACCTTGCCTTACTATAGATAAGTAATTTAGACTTGCTGGAAAATCCAGTGTAAAATGCCCCCTAAAACCAAAGTGATTCTATCCCCTGAAAATATTCAATAATGCCCCCTTAAAAAGTCTTGACTGGTGGGGGCATTATTATTTTAACTTATTTTCCTTTGTACACCGCCATCTTACGTACGCTTTCTCCGGTTAACTCAATCCAGTGGACCGTATGTATGATACGATCCATGATGGCATCTGCTACGGTAGGATCTCCGATTGCATCATACCAATTGTCCGTCGGCAGTTGCGAGGTAATGATGATGGATTTGCGTCCATGCCGGTCCTCTATTATATCAAGTAATATGGGACGTTCCTTGGCATCAAGGTTCACAAGGAAGAGGTCATCCAAGATGAGTAGCGCGCTCCGTTCGATTCTCTTGAGTTCCGATTCCAGTGTGCCTCTTACCTTTGCTACCTTGAGCGTACCCATAAGTTTCGGGGCATTTGCATAGTATGTCCGTATACCCTTCTTGCAGGCTTCATACCCCATGGCTGTGGCAAGGAAGCTCTTTCCGGTTCCGGACGAACCTGTGATGAAGAGGTTCTGTCCCTGACCTCCAGCGATGCAAGCCGTTCCATCTGGTTACGGTCAAGGCCACGCGGGATTGTATAGTCTATCTGTTCGAGGCAGGCCTTGTATCGGAACGCCGCCCCGCGTATAAGGCGTTGGATGGTCGCATTGGCGCGGTAATCCCATTCCCTGGCAAGCAACATATGCAGGAAGGAGTCGATTGTCATTGTCTCGGCCATGGTAGAGGCCAGGCTTTCAGTGAAGGCAGAGGCCATGCCGTGGAGCTTCATGCGGTTCATCAGTTCAACCGTCAAGGTGTTGCGGTCTTTTTCGGCTGCTATCGGGGCTGTAAGATTATTTGTTTCCATTGTTGTTCTTATTTATTTTTTTTGACTTTACGAAGTAAGCCGCTCTGCGGATGTTTTTGTGGGTAGATGTTACTGGGACTCCATCATCAACATCATCTCTTGACAGGAAGTCTGCGTCATCCCCGCGTTCCAGGATTTGCCTTATTTCTTGATAACCGTATCGGCGCAACTGCGTGGCGCATGCGCTTGCCGCCATCAGGCGTTCCAGCCCAAAGGTCTTTTCCAACGCCATGATTCCTTTGCATGAGCGGAACGCGACAGGAGGGTACTTCTTGAGTTCCGCCACTTTATGCAGATACGGCAACAGGACGTTATCCGTCTGCCCGACCCGCTCGTAAATCTGTTCCAGGTCCTTCTCGTAACTTCCATACCGCCCAGACAACCCATGGGCCTCCTTGGTTGTATAGGCATAGGGCGTGTCATCGCGCTGATGCGTGGTCACCAGACGTAGACCATGATATATTTCCAGCGTGTCAGCATCATAGACAATGTCGACACGTTTGCCTATATATTCTTTAGGCACACTGTAGTGATGAAGACTGAAGGTGACGTAGCTGTTCCGTATTACCGTTGCAGAGCGTCGTTCTTTCATCTGATGGCGTATGGCGGGTAGCGGGCGGAGGCAGTCGGATTCAATCTGCTCGAACTGTTCCCGTCTGGACAGGGGACGTCCACTCACCCTGTGTCCGTTAAAGGTCGAGAGCGATTCGAAGATGGCCGCATTCAGAGATTCCAGCGAGTTGAACACAAGCCCTTCGATGTCAGCATACACCGAGCGGTAAAGCAGTTTCACAGCATTTTCCACCAAGGCTTTGTCCTTGGGATGACGTACCCGTGCGGTTCTTCAAGGAATATGCGCCACGATATGGATATAAGCATATAGGCATAGAAAACAACCAGAGATTGAATGAGGTACTGATGTTGCCGCAAATGAGAAGTGCTAAGGAAGATAATCATGTGGTTGCTTTAACTGGCATTACAACATAATAGGCGGGGGCATGTCAAATCTACTGCCTGCTATTGTATGTTGGTAATGGCTGGTAGTAGAACAAACTTTCGTTAAACCAATACGTTCATTCTTTATTATCAAGAATTTAGGCTACCTTTGTATTTTATTAACTTATTTACCAAGCATTATGGGACTACTCAAACCGAATCAAGTTCTGAACAAAGCATATAGGCAGGTTGCGATTGAAACGGCAGATTTTGACCTGTTCAAAAATGCCCTTCGTACATTGAGGGACAATGTAGTGGATGGGCAAAGAGAAGAAACGCAGAAAGAACATTTACGTAATTTCCTCAGTGAAACGTTCTACAAGACGTATTATATGGCTCCCGAAGAGGATATTGATTTGGCTATCCGATTGGATAAAACTACCAAGTCCAATATAGGATTATTGGTTGAGGTAAAGAGCACCACTAACAAAGGTGAGATGATTTCTAATGACAATCTCAATCGTAAGGCTTTGCAGGAATTATTGCTATACTATCTCAAAGAACGTGTTAGTAAGAAGAACAATGATATTAAATATCTAATCGCTACCAATATTCATGAATTCTTTATTTTTGATGCCCATGAGTTTGAACGTAAATTCTATCAGAACAAACAACTACGTCGTGAGTTTCAAGATTTTGTGGATGGACGCAAGACCAGTAGCAAAACCGACTTCTTCTATACTGAAATTGCAACGACCTATATTGAGGAAGTGAAAGACAGCCTTGAATACACTTACTTCAACTTACAGGACTATCAACATCTGCTTGATAAAACAGATGGCAGCACTTCACGTAAGCTTATCGAACTTTATAAGATATTTAGCGACACACACCTCTTGAAGCTATCGTTCCAAAACGACAGCAACTCACTCAACCGTGGATTCTACACTGAGCTGTTACATATTATTGGCATTGAGGAGCGCAAAGAGAACAACAAAACCGTGATTGTACGCAAAGTTGTGGAACGGCGTGACGAGGCTTCATTGTTGGAGAATACCATTAACCAACTGGATGCAGAGGACTGTTTGCGCCACGTAAATGGTAGTCTATATGGGAACGATTATGAGGAACGGTTATTCAATGTTGCAATGGAACTGTGTATCACTTGGATGAATCGCATTCTTTTTCTGAAATTGTTGGAGGCTCAGATGTTGAAATACCACAATGGAGATGTTGCCTATAAATTTCTTTCAACAGCCAAGATTCATGACTATGATGACCTCAACACACTCTTTTTCCAAGTGCTTGCACGTGACATGAGTCGCCGCACACAGTCTATTATGCATGATTTTGCTTACGTTCCCTATCTCAACAGTTCTCTTTTCGAGGTGACAGATTTGGAAAGTAAAACTATTAAGATAAACAGCCTTTCACAACGTACGGAACTTCCTGTCTTGACGAGTAGCGTATTGCGGAGTAAAAAACGCAATCTACAAGTCAACGTATTGCCTACCCTCCAATACTTGTTCGCTTTTCTCGATGCTTATAACTTTGCGAGCGAAGGTAGTGAAGAAGTGCAAGAAGAGGCTAAAACACTCATCAATGCCTCTGTTTTAGGTCTTATATTCGAGAAAATAAACGGTCACAAAGACGGTTCGGTATTTACACCGGGCTTTATCACTATGTTTATGTGCCGCGAAGCAATCACCAAGACCGTACTGCAAAAGTTTAACGATTACTATGGCTGGAATTGTGCCACCCGAACAGACCTATACAACCGTATCGACAATATAGCCGAAGCCAATGAACTGATTAACAATTTACACATATGTGACCCCGCTGTTGGTTCGGGACACTTCCTTGTTTCTGCTCTCAATGAACTGATACTCTTAAAATACGAATTGGGTATTTTGGTGGATGCTACTGGTAAACGTATTCGCAAAGCTGACTATCAGTTTGCCATTGAAAATGATGAACTGATTGTGACCGATGCCGAAGGCAATTTATTTGCTTACAACACACTCAGTGCGGAAAGTCGCCGTATGCAGGAAACTCTTTTCAAGGAGAAGCGTCGAATCATTGAGAATTGTTTGTTTGGCGTTGATATTAATCCCAACTCTGTGAAAATCTGCCGTTTACGACTGTGGATTGAATTGTTAAAAAATGCTTACTATACGGTTGAAAGTAACTATACTTATTTGGAAACCCTACCAAATATCGATATTAATATTAAGTGTGGTAATTCCTTGCTTCACCGTTTCGCTTTGACTGACAGTATTCAAACTGTACTGCGAGAATCAGGCATCAGCATCAACCAATACAAGGAGGCTGTAGCCAAATACAAAAATGCCCAAGGAAAAGGGGAAAAGCAGGATTTGGAAACGCTTATCACTGAAATCAAGTCGAAACTGAGAACAGAGATTAGCCGCAGGGATGTACGATTGGTTAGGTTGAACAAACGTCGTTCTGAGTTGGCAAACCTACAAGCACCTCAACTGTTTGAACCGACAAAAAAGGAAAAGAAAGCGTCGGACAAGCGCATTGCTGACTTAAAAAAAGAAATTGCGGCTTTAGAAAATATATTTGAGGAGATACGTTCCAACAAAATTTACCTTGGCGCATTCGAATGGCGCATAGAGTTTCCAGAAGTACTCGATGCCGAAGGTAACTTCTTGGGATTTGACTGTATTATTGGCAATCCACCTTACATTCAGTTACAATCTATGGGTAAGAGTGCCGATGTATTGGAACGTATGGGTTACGTAACTTATGCACGTACTGGTGATATTTACTGTCTTTTCTATGAATTGGGTATGAATCTACTTAGTCCTAATGGTTATCTTTGCTATATCACGTCTAATAAATGGATGCGTGCAGGATATGGTGAATCCTTACGAGGTTACTTTGCAAGCCAAACGAATCCTATTATGTTGGTAGATTTTGCAGGCGTAAAGATATTTGATGCAATAACGGTGGAAGCAAATATTCTTTTATCTCAAAAAGCAGCAAATATTTTTAACACACAAGCTTGTTTGGTACAAGATGCGAATGGCTTGAATCATTTGAGCGATTTTGTACAGCAACAGAGTGTGGAGTGCAATTTTATTTCCTCTGATTCATGGGTGATACTTTCGCCTATTGAACAAAGTATTAAACGAAAAATTGAAGCTGTTGGAACCCCGTTAAAAGATTGGGATATTCAAATCAACTACGGTATTAAGACTGGATTCAACGATGCATTTATCATCAACACAGAAAAGCGTGATGAGATATTAGCGAACTGCCAAACAGAGGAAGAACGTATCAGAACGGCTGAACTTATACGACCGATTTTGAGAGGACGCGATGTGAAACGTTACGGATATGATTGGGCTGGTCTTTGGCTTATCAACACACATAATGGATTGAAAAATAAGGGAATAAAGCCTGTAGATATAAATGATTATCCTGCAATTAAAGAATGGTTGGATAATGGAGGTATAGCCTATAGCGGTAAAATGTATAAGGGATTCTCACAAATAGAGAAACGGTCTGACCGAGGTGATACGCCATATAACCTACGAAACTGCGCATATATGGAGGATTTTTCTAAGCCAAAAATTGTGTGGAAAATAATCGGAAACCAAATGGCTTTTGCATATGATACCAACAATTATGTAATGAACAATGCGTGTTATATTATGACAGGCAATCATTTGGATTATCTGTTGGCTGTATTGAATTCACAAGCTATAACATGGTATAGCTATGTGACTAATATGAATAAAACTGGCGTTGGAGATGTTCAAGTTGGAGGTCAAAATATAGCGACTTTCCCTATGCCTCCTTATGATGCAAACAAAATAGAACTTGTTGAATTAGCTGAACTTGCAAACAGTATAACAAATAAAAATATCAATCTACCATTCATTGACTCTAAAATAGAGAGTTTGGTTTCAATGGTATATGGGTTTACGAGTGAAGAAACTAATTTTCTACATTCATTTGTTTCTTCACTCCGAAAGTCTATTTAGACTGTTTGCTGGTTTTCAATATATTGGATTTCATCTGAGGTAAGCTTATAAATATCATACATCAACTTATTGCTAAAACATTCAAAATCCGTAATACTCATCTTGCCTACTTTCAAATCATTGAAAGCAGCAAGATGAGTATTTAGTTGTTCAGTAGATAGCTTGGCAACAATAAGCTGTTCTATGGTATACTTTTTCCATCTAATTGTCCCCACTCCTGTAGTTGTCCCTACTTTAGAAAACAACCATTCAGATACAGACGAATTTAAAGCAGACAAAAGGTATTCAATGCATTCGCCTTTCATATAAAAAGAAGTTGCTTCTGGTATATATTCCCCTAAAAAGTCGAAAGCAAATTTTGATTTATCAGATATTTCTCCCCACACAATTTTTGGCTTAGAAAAATCCTCCCAATAACTGATGCTATCTTGTGTTTCAA
>ENA-OOWX01001524-OOWX01001524.1-human-gut-metagenome-genome-assembly--contig:-NODE-1524-length-10856-cov-2.149894_pt1 | contig 10856 bp, 8 predicted proteins | sample MGYA00241583_ERZ501335 | MGnify/ENA primary metagenome ERZ501335 (study PRJEB25962, sample SAMEA2042731) | human gut metagenome | biome: human gut; feature: human-associated habitat; material: faeces...
ATGATTGCAACCTTCAGGGCATGCGTTTCTGATTTCATGGACATATGTGCCAGAAATGCCATGCACAGGGTAATATAAAAATTTAGGGCATTGATTGCAGTGAGCTTCCTCACACGGAAGTTTTCAAACTGAAACATCTGCTTTTTTAGAGGTTTCTGGGCTTTGTGCTTGCAAAATGCTTGCAGTTTTTGGTTGCCACATCATGGTTATAAATGGTACAATGTTCATACGGAAACAAATAAATTTTATGATGATACATATAGAGCAAGAAAACAATCCAAAAGTGGATGTCACAAACACACGAAGGAGGCATGAGTTGGGATGGGCAATTTTACTTTTCTGGAAAATAGATGGAGCGACTTAGCAAGATTGGGCGATTTGTCTGAGAAATATGTCTATTCAGATCCGAACACATCTGTCATCAAGCAGGGGATGTTGGCAGAAGTCATGGTAAAGTATATGCTTGCTTATGATGGAATCAAAGAACCAGATTATGATAATACTCATGCACATCGTATTCGTATACTGAAGAAGAATGATTTGTTGCCGCATGAGATTGACAATACATTATATATATTGAGGAAAGACCGTAATAATGCAGCCCATAATGGAGCGGATGAGGGCGAAAAGGCATTAAGTAATCTGCCGCTGTTGTATGAACTCTGTGTATGGTATATGCAGACATATGGGGATTATGACTATAATCCGGTGGGATATGTCCCGCCGGTGGATATTACCATTAGTCTGGACGAGCTGGAAAAGGAAAATCGGGAGCTGGAGGAACGCAACAAAACCCTGCTTGTTGAATTGCAGCGGATTCAAAAGGATGGAAAATCGGATAATGCAAGAAGGGCAATTGCCTATAAAAAAGCGATGAATGTGAAGCTTTCCGAGGCACAGACGAGGGAACTGATTGATGAGCAGCTTCGCAAAGTTGGCTGGGATGCAGATACGGATAAAATCCGTTATTCGAAAGGGGTTCGTCCTGCCAAAGGCAGGAATCTTGCAATCGCAGAGTGGCCGACAGATTCCAGGACAGGTAATAGCGGGTATGCAGATTATGCACTCTTTATTGGCGAAAAAATGGTTGGAATTATTGAGGCGAAGAAAAAGCATACGAATATATCTTCCGTATTGGATGGTCAGTGCAAAGAGTATGCAAGAATGATTAAGGCGGAGCATGAAAAATATGTGCTAAAACAGTATGGTGAGTATAAGGTGCCGTTCCTTTTTGCAACAAACGGAAGAGATTACATAAAACAGTATGAAGAAATGTCCGGCATTTGGTTTTTAGATACCAGGCATCAGTTTAATACATCAAAAGCTTTGTCAGGATGGCCAAGTCCCCAAGGGATGGAACAGGATTTAGAAAGGGACATTGCAGAAGCGGATAGAAAACTTGCGGCTACAGGGTATGAGTTGCTGGAGGATTCCAATGGGTTGGGACTACGCTACTATCAGGTAGAAGCAGTCAAGGCAACCGAGAAAGCCATTGCAGAACACAAAAATACGGTGCTGCTTGCTATGGCAACGGGAACCGGAAAGACAAGAACAGTTCTTGGCATGATATACCGTTTTTTGTCTGCGAAGCGGTTTAAAAGAATCCTATATCTGGTTGACAGGACCGCGCTTGGAGATCAGACAATGGATACCTTCAAAGAGGTAAAACTGGAAGATTTGAAAACGCTGAATCAATTATTTGATATTAAAGACCTTGGCGAAAAAGAATTTGAAAAAGATACCCGCGTTCATATTGCAACGGTTCAGAGTCTGGTGAAACGCATTCTTTACAATGAAACGGATGTCAGCATAGGAGTGTCGGACTACGATTGCATTATCGTGGATGAGGCACACAGAGGATATATTCTGGATAAGGAAATGGGCGAAGATGAGGTGCTTTATCGGAATCAGGATGATTTTCGCAGCAAATACCGGGCGGTCATTGATTATTTTGATGCGGTTAAGATTGCCCTTACTGCCACCCCTGCCCTTCACACAACACAAATTTTTGGAAAGCCGGTATATTCCTATGATTACCGGACAGCCGTAGTGGACGGTTATCTGGTAGACCATGATGCACCCCATATTATCCGAACGAAGCTTAGCGAGGAAGGGATTGTATTTGAGGCAGGAAGCACAGCTCCTATCTATGATCCTGTGACCAATACGGTTACCAATAGTGATGAGCTGGAAGACGATTTGAAGTTTGAGATAGAGGATTTTAACAGGAAGGTTGTCACAAAAGGGTTTAATGAAACCGTTCTAGCTGAGATTGCCAAGGACATTGATCCAAACGAAAAGGGAAAAACCCTTATTTTTGCAGTGGATGATGCTCATGCGGATATGATTACAAAGATTTTGAAAGATTATTATTCCGAGCAGGGAATCAGCGAAGAAGCCGTTATGAAGATTACCGGTTCCATAGAAAATGGGAATCCGGTAAAAATTAAAGAAGCCATCCGGCGGTTTAAGAATGAGACATTTCCGAATATTGTTGTAACCGTTGATTTATTGACCACGGGCATTGACGTGGAGGAAATCGTCAATCTGGTATTCCTGCGCAGAATCCGTTCCCGTATTCTTTTTGAGCAGATGCTTGGGCGTGCCACCAGATTATGTCCGGGGATTGGGAAAACACATTTTGAGATTTACGATGCAGTAGGGGTGTACCATGCATTAGATCCGGTGTCTACGATGAAACCGGTGGTAGTTAATCCGAAGGAAAGCTTTGAGGATTTAATCGATGGAATAGATAATCTCGAAAGTGACAAAGCCAGAGAAAATCAGATAGATATCATTATTGCTAAAATATTAAGAAACAAAAGTAAAATGACAGAAGAATGCAGGGAGCAATTCAAATCTTTGTCAGGTGGGGAATCACCAGAAAGTTTTATAGATGCACTTCGTAATATGCCAACAGATCAGGCAGTAGAAACAGTAAAAAAGAATCGTGATGCCTTTGCTTATGTGCGGGGGATTCATCAGGAAAGACCAAAGTTTATCAGTGATGCGAAAGATGAGATTACCAGCCATGAAAGGGGTTATGGCGATGCCACAAGACCGGAAGATTATCTGAGGGAGTTCCATGCTTTTATTGACAACAATATCAATGAGATTGCAGCGCTGAATATCGTAGCGACCAGACCGAAAGAATTGACCAGACAGTCATTAAGGGAACTAAAATTGATTCTTGACCGGAATCATTTTAGCGAGACTATGCTTCAGACAGCGTGGAAGCAGATGACGAACGAAGATATTGCCGCAGATATTATCAGTTTTATCCGTCAGAAAAGCATTGGCGATGCCTTAGTCAGCAAGGAGGAACGGATTCATTCTGCGATTATGAAGACAAAGACATCACATCCGGAATTAAGCAAGGTACAGCTTAACTGGCTGGAGCGTATAGAAGCCTATTTGTTAAAAGAAGTTGTACTGAATAAGGAATCTTTTGAGGCACCGCAGTTTAAAATTAAAGGCGGATATGCAGCGGTTGATAAAGCATTTGGAAATAAACTGGATGAAATTATTGATGAAATTAACAGCCATATGTATACCGCATAGGGAAGGAAAACGATTATGACAAACGCAGAAATTGTATCAAAGCTATGGAATCTTTGCAATGTGCTTCGTGATGATGGAATTACCTATCATCAGTATGTAACGGAGCTGACTTATATATTGTTTTTGAAAATGGCAAAGGAGACAGGAACGGAAAAGAATATCCCGGAAGATTACCGTTGGGATGCATTAAAAACAAAGGAGGGCATGGAGCTTAAAAGGTTTTATGAAGAACTGCTTCGGGAGCTTGGGGAAAACTGCAGCGGACGTGTGCAGGAGATTTATCAGGGAGCAAGAAGCAATATAGAGGAACCGGCAAATTTGAAGAAAATTATTACGAATATTGATGAATTGGACTGGTATTCGGCAAAAGAGGAAGGGCTAGGAAATCTGTATGAAGGACTGTTGGAGAAGAATGCAAATGAAAAGAAGTCTGGAGCAGGACAGTATTTTACACCGAGGGTATTAATTGATGTGATGACAGAACTGATTGCACCACAGCCGGGGGAGAGGTGCAACGATCCGGCATGCGGTACTTTTGGCTTTATGATTGCGGCTGACCGCTATGTAAAGGAGCATACCAATGACTGGATGGATTTAACGGAGGAAGAAGCAGCATTTGAGCAGAAAGAAGCATTTACAGGGGCAGAACTGGTACATGAAACGCATAGACTGGCATTGATGAATGCGATGCTTCACGACATAGAAGGAAAAATTTATTTATGCGATACATTATCTAATCAGGGTAAAGTAATGCATGGATTTGACGTGGTACTTACGAATCCGCCATTTGGGACTAAGAAAGGCGGTGAGCGTGCCAATCGTGATGATTTTACTTATCAGACAAGCAATAAGCAGCTTAATTTCTTGCAACATATTTATCGTTCTTTAAAAGCAGACGGTAAGGCAAGGGCAGCAGTTGTGTTGCCTGACAATGTTTTATTTGCCGATGGTGAGGGTGAGAGGATTCGTGCAGACCTTATGGATAAGTGTAATCTTCACACAATACTTCGCCTGCCGACGGGGATTTTCTATGCTCAGGGAGTGAAAACGAATGTATTGTTCTTTACAAGAGGAATGACCGAGCAAAATAATACAGAGGAAGTATGGTTTTATGACCTCAGAACGAATATGCCATCCTTTGGTAAGACAAATCCGTTGAAACAGGAGCATTTCAAAGATTTTATAACGGCATATACCGCAGAAGACCGCCATGCCATAGAGGATGAAAGATGGAATGTTTTTACCAGAGAGGAATTGGGAAATACATTGGATAAAGGACTGATTCGTGATGATTCTGTACTGGATTATGAGGATTTACCTGACCCGATTGAAAGCGGGGAGGAGTGTATTGCCCAGTTAGAGGAAGCGGTGGATTTGTTAAAGAGTGTGGTAAAGGAGCTTAAGTCTCTGGAAAGTGCAGAGGTGTAGTATGGCGAGAGGAAAGAAGAAAGAGGAGCTGACGTTAGAAGAAAAACTGGAGCAGGCATTAGTGCCGGTGGAGGAGCAGCCATATGAGGTGCCGGGGAATTGGTGTTGGATTCATCTCTTAGATGCATTTGATAATGTTACAGATAGTAAGAAAAAACTGACAACAAAAGAATATTTAGTAGAGGGAGAGTATCCTGTAATAGATCAGGGGCAGGAGTTTGTTGGCGGATATACTGATAATAAAGATGTTGTATATGAAGGGGAATTGCCAATTGTTATTTTTGGAGATCACACAAGATGTGTAAAGTATATAGACTTCTTTTTTGTTCAAGGAGCGGATGGTGTAAAGGTGTTGAGGCCAAAATCTTTTTGGAATGCAAAAGCATTTTATTATGCACTTCAGAGTATTGAAATTCCTAATATGGGATACCGGCGACACTATCCATTGTTTAAAGATTTTGGTATTCCAATTCCACCATTAGCCGAGCAGCAACGTATTGTGGAACAAATTGAGAGCTTGTTTGCTAAATTGGATGAAGTAAAAGAGAAAGTACAGGAAGTGATTGCCAGTATTGATGATAATGTCGAAGCTTTATTATATAAGGCATTTACAGGACAACTGACGAATGATTGGCGTAATTCTAATATAGAGATAGAAAAGTGGGAAGATACTACATTATCAGAAATTGTGTCTGGGTTAAAATATGGTTCTTCTGAAAAAAGTGATTACGAATATAAAGGAACACCGATATTACGCATACCGAATATTGGAGATGGGATAATAGATTTTTCTGACTTGAAATATATGTCAGAGGAATTAAAAAACTCATCACATGAAGTGTTTGAGGATGACATTTTAATCATTCGTTCTAATGGTAGTAGAGATTTGGTGGGAAAGTGCGCATTAGTTCCTAAGCTACAGGAAAGATATGCGTATGCTTCTTTTCTAATCCGTGTGAAAGTTACTGAAAAAGTATTACCGGAGTATTTGGTACGATTTATAAATTCTTCCATGGCAAGAGCTCAAATGTTTGATAAGGCAAAGTCATCATCGGGTATTCATAATATTAACTCTAAGGAATTGGGAGCTATAAAAATTTGTGTTCCTTCTATTAAGGAACAGAAACAGATTTTAATTTGTATTCAAGAATTTGTAAATAAGGAGAAACGGGTGCAGGAAATATCAGAAGAGATGTTAGGCAGTATTGATAGAATGAAAAAATCCATTCTTGCTAAAGCATTTCGGGGAGAATTAGGTACAAATAATCCAGATGAGGAATCCGCAATTGAACTACTTAAAACAATGCTTGTAGAAGCATAAGATGGAGGTGTATGCATGCCAAAAAGTTCATTGGAAAAAGCATTAGAAAAATATCAAAAAGAGGCAGCTAAGAACGTCAAGAAAAAAATCCAAGCAGATAAAAGATTAGCAGATAAACAGCGAAGGGAATCTAATAGGCAGGCTCAAATAGATGCAAGAAGAGAGAGGGCAGCTTCTATCGTAAATGGGCAGCCAACTGTTGGCGGATTGAAAATTATTGATTTTACAGCAGAAGAATTAGTATCTATTATCTGCGATAATTATAGAAGGGAAGATTTTAAACTGACAAATAATGATATTGAAATTCCTACGTATTTGGAACGGGATTTGCAATTTGAGTTTGAAAAGCTTAAACAGTATGGTTTGATTTCGCAGTATGTTTACTACATATCTGGCTTTTGGGAAATAAGTATTCTGCCAAGTATATTATCATATTTTCAAGATAAGGAGAAAGCAATGAATCAAGAACAAAAAACAAATAGTTATACCAATATTTTTAATGGAGATGTTTCAGATATTCAAATTCAACAAGGAACAAAAGATTCTACACAAACCAAGAATGTAAATAATGGATTTGATTATGATGTGGTAGGAAAAATTATTGAACAAATAAGGAAATATGATGGAATGTTGGATTCGGAATTTGGAGAGTGTGCAAGTGAATTGAGAGAAAAAATGGAGGAAATCTTAGTGTTAGTCCAAAGGCAAGAGAATCCTAGCAAAATACAAGTTTTGTTAGGAGATATAAAAAATCTTGCTATGGGTGTAGGGGGAAGTCTTATTGCATCTGGTATTTTGAGTCTATTATAAAAAATAATATAACAGGAGATAAGTATGGGCGGTATAGTGTTAGAATTACAAAGGGAAGCATTAGATGAAACTATTTCTATAGAATCTTTACTTAGAAAAGCTTATTTAGTGGCAAAAAAGCTGAAACTGAAAGATTTAGAAGAGTGGATAAATCAAGAACAAAATGGATATGAAAATCATCTGCCGGAGTATCGCAACGTGAGAGGGGAAATAAAAGCATGGAATCCATATAATGGTTGGATACCAATGATTTTATCAGCAGATATAGCAGATGAAGTTTCATGTATACCGTTGGGACTTTCTATCTCTGCAATATCGGATTCATATAATTCGAGTGACGACTCAGTATGTTTAACGGTAAATGCTACTTTGACAGAGTTTTTTAATAATTCAACGGACTTTATGCCGACAAAATATGCGTTTTTTGTCTCTAAAAGTGAAATGTATAGGATTATGAGTACGGTTAGAAATAAGATATTGGACTGGGCATTATTGCTTGAAGAGAATGAGATATTGGGCGAAAATATGACCTTTACTGAAAAAGAAAGAGAGATTGCATCAAATACACAGGTTATAAATAATTATACAAATAATTTTTACGCTGATGTAAAGGATATTGGCATTCAACAAGGTAATGATGGGTAAAAAGTATTTTTAGTTAGAAATTTCGGGAAGCCAGTATTAATGTGACTTCCCATAGTTCTTGTTAGAAAGTTTGATCGTAATTTGATATATACGAAATAAAAATAGATTATAGATTTCTCTGTTTACAGAAGTTTATTGATAGTATGGATTCTGAAATGGACTCGTGTATGTAATTAGTGCGTTTTTTATTAAATTTTGACATCTTGCTTCCTTATTAATAAAACATTGTTCACAATTTTTAAGATAGGGATTGGGAAAAGAACAGGTAGGGCAGGTTAGTACAGGTGTTATATTATTATTGAATATTTTAAGCATCAATTTGTATGAAGCAGTTAATGTATAGAGATTCGCATTTAACAAACTCCTTAAAATTTCTAATTTTTTATCATAGTCATTGTAATTTAGAATATCTACAAAAACATTGGGATGAGTATATCTATTGGTTTTTAATGAAATAGTCAGTAAATCTTTAGGAATGCTTTCATTGTACATTTGGGTTGCTATTTTATATTTTTTCGGAATATTACATGATCCATGGAGTATGGAATGGTATTTTGGATTGTATTGCTTATTCCAGTTATCGCAATATTCCATTACTGTTAGATAATCTGAATCATTACTGAGATTTAATAAATCAAGAAAAGCTTCGATAGAATGGCGAGTATTTCGTTGAAGGACGGAAAAACCGGTAGTGTAAATTATTCTGTGTAAACCTCTCAGATTGATGATAAAATCGTAGGTTTATAAAATATGAATTTAAGATGAGATGGGCTTAATGGCAGTTCTGCTGTTCAGCCCCTTGTCTATGTATTAGCACGGATCCAGTGGCATGTCAAGAGCACCCGATGGTAGTCGGATGCTTATTTAACCTTTACATGCTGCTGGATTTTTGCTTATTCGATATCTTCCGGCTGAATCCTATCCCCGAAATAGATACATAACTGATCCAGGGTGAGGCCCCAGTCCCATGCTTTTCCAGTCCACTTTTTAGTGGCATCCATCATTGCCAGATAAAGCATCTTAAAAAGTGCATCATCCGTAGGAAATATGGTCTTGGATTTGGTGACTTTTCGCAGCTGACGATTAAAGTTTTCAATAGAATTCGTCGTATATATCAGCTTACGAATCTCTGATGGATACTTAAAATAGGTGGACAGCTGTGGCCAGTTGTTCCTCCAGGATGCGATAGAAGCAGGATATTTCTTACCCCAGTTTTCTTCCAGATCATCCAATGCTGCAAGTGCCAGATCTTCGGTGTCAGCTTTGTATACCAGTTTTAAGTCTGCCATAAATGGCTTCAGATCCTTATAAGAGATAAACCTGGTAGAGTAACGGATCTGATGTACGATGCATCTCTGAATCTCTGCCTGTGGGAATACTGCATGGATAGCATCGCCAAATCCTGTCAAGCCATCAACCGATACGATCATGATATCCTCCACACCTCTGTTTTTTATCTCATTGAGTACAGAAAGCCAGTATTTTGCACTTTCGTTACCGCCAACCCACATGCCAGGGACTTCTCGTTTTCCATTTAATTTTACACCTATGGCAACATAAACAGCCTTTTTAACTGTGCGGTTATCCTCGCGAACATGAAAATGTACAGCATCCATGAAAACAATGGCATATTTTCTCTCTAACGGACGATTTTGCCATTCTTTCGCAATTGGAAGGATGCGGTCAGTCATGTGTGAGATCATTTCGGCAGACGCATCCACTCCGTAAACATCCCTGAGATGGGTTGAAATATCTCTTGTTGTCATTCCTTTTGCGTACATGGAAAGCACCTGATCTTCAATATTTGAAATATCGGTCTGATTCTTTTTCACGATCTGTGGTTCAAAATCGCCTTTCCGGTCTCTTGGAATGTCCAGATCGATGGTTCCCATGGATGAGGTAACAGTTTTAGGGCTGTAACCATTCCGGCTATCGTCAGTTTCTTTGTTTTTGTAATCATACTTGGAATAGCCAAGATGATCATCCATTTCAGCTTCCAACATGCCCTGCAGAGTATCCCCTAATAAATCTTTGAGCATATCTTGGATATTCTGTGCATCTTTCGGTTGATAGTGTTCCAGTAAGCTGCTGATGAACGCTTTACGTTCTGGATCCATTTTTCTTCTTCGTGCCATAAAAAAATCCTCCTGAATTGATATTTATTTTAACATCAATCCAAGAGGATATATAGTTCATTTAGAGTTTACACAGAATTAATTACAGTCTCACAATATCATACCATATGTCATTTTCCGCTTCCACGAGCTTAGTCATTCTCACGTCAGCATCTCCAAAATGTCCAAATGATTTTTCCCTATTATGCCATTTCACCACTTTTTTAATTTCGATATGTGTTATAGCCTCGACAAACCATTCTGAAGCATCCCCATTCCATGTAATACTGTTTTTTTTGTTACGTCTATCCATGAGCTTACTAAAACTTTTGTGATAGTTATATGTGTCTTTTTATAAGTAATGGGCAAATTATAAATATTGTTGAAGTTATCAACGCCATTTGCTACAATTTTCTCAGCAAATATTTACTAATTTTTCTCAGCAAATTAAGGAGGTACGATTATGGATTTTTATAAACAGGCACTGGCACTGCGTGAGGAAACCATCTCCCATCGCCGCTGGCTGCACAGCAACGCGGAAGTGGGTCTTCATATGCCAAAAGGACAAGCCTATGTTATGGATCAGTTGAGGGGATATGGATTGGCTCCACGTCCCTGCGGACATGGAGTGACTGCAGAGTTGGGTCAGGAAGGGGGCAGGACAATCTTGCTCCGAGCGGACATGGATGCGCTGCCCATGCCTGAGGAAAGCGGCGAAAGCTTTTCCTGCCCAACCGGCACGGAGGCTCATACCTGCGGCCATGATTTCCATGCGGCCATGCTGCTGACAGCGGCAAAGATACTAAAAGAAAATGAATCCATGCTGTCTGGCAGGGTCCGATTTATGTTTCAACCTGCGGAAGAAACCTTTGAGGGTGCGAAAGATATGATGGCAAATGGCGTACTAGAAGGTGTGGATGCAGCCCTAGCCTATCATGTCGGTCCCGGGAGGATGCCTGTGGGTTTGTTCATGTACA
>ENA-OOWX01001526-OOWX01001526.1-human-gut-metagenome-genome-assembly--contig:-NODE-1526-length-10850-cov-1.988884_pt1 | contig 10850 bp, 8 predicted proteins | sample MGYA00241583_ERZ501335 | MGnify/ENA primary metagenome ERZ501335 (study PRJEB25962, sample SAMEA2042731) | human gut metagenome | biome: human gut; feature: human-associated habitat; material: faeces...
CAGCCGGTCCTACTAATTTCGCTTTCCCTTTTTCAACTAATTCCGCAACTTCATTTATCTTAGACATAATCAAATCCTCCTGTTATTTCTCAATTTCAGATTCCAACCACTTAATTCATTTACACAGTTTCTGCAGATTCAACTTACTTCTTCTTTGTTGTACCAATTAAGCCTTCTCTGTAAGCCCCTATATATTCCATACAATAATCATCCAGACCAAGTAATGCTTCTGTTGCATAAACCAGTCCAAGCATATCCTTATTTGTCGGATCCATAATTCCACTGTCCAGTCCTGCATTCATTGCCAGTACCAGGAACCCGTAATTAATCAGCTTACGAACCGGCAGATTAAAGGAAATATTACTGATTGCTGCCGTAATATGAATGGTCGGATACTGCTCACGTACACTTGTGATCGTCTCAATATTCGTTGCAATACCATCCTCAGAAGTACAAAGCATCTCAACCAGCGGATCAATGTGAATCCTGTCCGGAGCAATTCCGTACTCTTTCGCTTTCGCCATGATCTTGTCAAAAACTTTCAGACGGTCTGCTGCACATTTCGGAATACCTGTATTGTCACTCAGCAGCGCAATTACCTGCCATCCCTCATTTCCCGGCTCAGCCATGATCGGGAAAATCGTATCAATCTTATGTCCCTCTCCTGATACAGAGTTAAAAATTCCAGGTTTCTTACAGAACTTATAAGCCTGTGCCAGAACATCCGGACTCGGGCTGTCAATTGAGATCGGAAGATCTGTAACCTCCTGGATACAGTCGATCATCCATTTCAATGTTTCCACTTCTTCCGCTTCCGGAACAGAAGCGCAACAGTCAATATAAGTAGCTCCGCTTTCCGCCTGAAGCTTTGCTCTTGCTTTAATAAATTCAGAGTCTCTTTTCGCGATCGCTTCTGCAACGATCGGGATAGAACCATTAATTTTCTCACCAATAATAATCATTTTCAAACACCTCCATAGCATCATCCTCTGCAACACCTGAAATTTCATCTAAATGTCGGACAGATATTTGTATTCCGTTTTGCCACTGACAAATACCTGAGATCAGAACATAATCTGCCATGGAAGCCTTGTGGATTCAGATGCCTTAATGCCAAATTTCTCTTCATTCAGCTTGTCAATGGAATCACAGAGAGATTTATAAACACCCGGATAAACAGAACCAGGGCCACCCTGAGCGATACATGGAATAAAGTATTTGTTTCCACATTCTTCGCAGACACGACGTACCACTGCATCACAATTCTCATCTGTCCAGCCCTCAAAATCAACTGCACGATTTTCGATACCGCCCATGAAGCTGATCTTTCCGCCATATTTCCTGATCAGTTCCGGAAGATTATTGGTTTCCATACATCCCTGCCATACATCGATCCCCATCTCAATCATAGAAGGAACCAGTGTTGCTGCGTAACTGTCAGAATGATGGATAACCAGCTCAACGCCATGACTGTGATAATATCCGTAAATTTCTTTATATGGCTCAAGTAAAAATTCATCAAACATTGCAGGACTCATAAATGTACTGTCCAGTCCACCCCAGTCATCATGATGGAATAATGCATCAGGATGAAGGTTGGAACAGATACCTTCAGCAAGTTCCAGTTCCCACTCTGTCAGATATTTGATCAGATCATGCATTTCATCCGGATTAGTAATATAATAAACCAACGCATTACTGATCTCACACAGATGATGAGTCTGCTCAAATAATCCCGGTGCAACGAAAGCTGCTTTAAATGCCTGTTCTCCGTCAACTGCATCATACTGAGCCTTCACCATATCCCACTGATCCTGGGTAAATTTCAAAGACGGTGCATGTACATAGTCTTTCCAGTCTTCAATATCCTTTACCACGATCTTGTCAGGAGTATGTACAGGAAAAGAACCCGGAACTCCTTTCGGGAAAGTATTGGTTACCCCCCATGCATTCACTACATTTTCCTGACCCGGCTGAAGCAGCGGGTTTGCAAACATAAACGGATGAAAAAGAAGCTGTACTGCTTCATACTGATTAACAAATCTGTCAGGATTTCCGCCTTTTATAACTTCCAGCATATTCTGTTTCGGTGTTAACATATAATCTACCTCCTCATGCAATATGAAAATGCCCCCACATTCCACATTGGTTTGTTTAATTTGTCGTTCTTTATCTCGTTTCTGATGATTTTATTGTAGCATTTATACAATCCAAAATATATAATCAGATATGCGGATTTTTCACGCCCGCATTCCTACAAATTGTATGAACGCATCTCAAGTATTGTGCCAACAGTAACCGGCAGCCATATAATAAATTTTAAAATCAACCGTAAATACACTTGTAACACAACTCTAAACACTGTATAATTTTGCACATACAGATATCAGATTTTACAAATCATTTGTGCCTGCACAATAAGACTTTTAAACCTGATTTATCTAAACATGAAGAAATACGGTTTATATAACAGATCAACAGATTCCGAATATTTTACAGTAAATATTTAACAGGTGGTGAACGCAATGTTTTCAAAAAAATTATTAATACCTCTGCTATCGCTCAGCCTTCTTGTTACTCCTGCATACAGCAGTCATGCTGCTGAAAATGCAGAGGCCGCGAAAACATCCGTAGAAGGTCAGGGAATGCTTTCCCCTTCTTCATCTTCAGAGAGTTCTGAAAGCGTCTTTAACGGTTCCGGGGCAGGCACATCTTCAGAACCGGTCACAGATGAGAAACTGGAGACAATTTTAAAACAGGTTCAAAGTCAGCTTCCCGCCGAAAACGGAACCTGGGCTGTTTTCATATCCGATCTTGTAAATGGAACCGAGGGCAGTCTTAATGATCAGAAAATGCAGGCTGCAAGCCTGATCAAGCTCTATATCATGGGAGCTGTCTACGAGAATTATGATCAGATAACCGGACAATACGGCAGGGATTCTGTAGACTCCAATCTATACTCCATGATCACAGTCAGCGATAACGATGCAGCCAATACCCTGACAACTTATCTTGGCGGCGGCGATTCCGCAGCAGGTATGCAGGCTGTCAACAGTTTCTGCCAGGCACATGGCTATGACCAGACTCACATGGGACGTATGCTCCTTGCCAGCAATGAGAATGATGATAACTACACATCTGTAGGAGACTGTGGTCATCTCCTGCAGGAGATTTATAAACAGGATACATCCGGCTACACCCATGCCGCTGATATGTTTAATCTGCTCAAGGCACAGACACGCTGTAACAAAATTCCCGCACAGCTTCCGGAAGGAGTCAAAACCGCAAATAAAACCGGAGAACTTGACAACGTGGAAAATGATGCCAGAATCATCTATGATTCCAAAAATGACATAGTAATCGTATTTATGTCCCAGAATCTCTCAAGTGCCGGTTCCGCACAGAATACGATCGCTACCTTAAGCAGAACGATTTACGATTACTATAATTAAATAATGTACTCTCAGAGTACATAATAACCCAAAGGAGGGATTCACTATGAAAAAAAGAAAAAATATTGCAATTCCCATGATTCTTGCAGCTACGATTGCTGCTGTATCTGTACCCTGCAGCTCACAGATCGTTATGGCATCTGACACTTATCAGGTAGGTGTAAGTAAAGGGTATCTGGCTCTGCGCTCTGCCATGGCTTATGATTCCTCCAACGAGATCGGCGAGCTGTATTCCGGTGATACTGTTGAAGTTACAGAATATACCACCAGTGATTACTGGTACGTCTATTCTCCAAAACTGAACAGATCCGGATACGTAAATAACGATTACCTGTATTTCCTCTCATCACAGCCGACAAGTTCGTCCGGTTCTTATACTGTCAGTGTTGCCAAAGGTTATCTGGCTCTGCGTTCTGCAAAGGCTTATGACTCTTCCAACGAGATCGGACAGTTATATTCCGGCGATACAGTTCAGCTTGTGGATACAACTGATGCACAGTACTGGTATGTTTACTCCCAGAAACTCTGCAAATATGGTTATGTAAATAAAGATTATTTATATTAATCTTTTTCGTAACACTATAAACAGTTACGCTTCTTTACATTCACCATATACAACAAAACAGAAAGGACTCACAGTTATGAGCCCCAAACGACAGGTTAACCATAACATTCGTAAACACTTTAACACAATCATTTACAATATTTCACGCTACGCGGAAATTGCTCTTTCTATCGTAATTCTGCTGGTGATCGCACTGGCAGGCTTCCGGCTGATCATGGAGGTTGCAGATACTTCTGTTATGTCCATGGATACAGAATTTTTCAGCACTTTCCTTTCTCAGGCTTTGTCTCTGGTAGTAGGCGTGGAATTTGTAAAAATGCTCTGCCAGCATTCCGCACAGACAGTTGTTGAGGTTCTGATGTTTGCCACAGCACGTCAGATGGTAGTCGAACACCTCGGGCCAGCAGAAACTCTTCTTGGCGTACTCAGTATCGCAGTTCTGTTTGCGATCCGCAAATATCTTATGACAGACAACGATGACATGAATGCTCATAACTGTCCGAAGAATACTGAAGAAAATTAAAGAAAACAAAAAACTGCATATCAGATACGATCTGTAAATTCTACCGGTCGTATCTGATTATGCAGTTTCTTTTTATTTCCACATGCTGATAAACGGGCGTCTCAAAAAAAGTAATTTTATATGATATATTCTATAGTTATGGTTATCAGCATGATGGGCGCTTATTTAATAATTACCACTAAAGAACTTACTGTCCTTCGGCAGTTCATAGCCCTTGAAATAAGAGCCAAAATCAACCTTCAGATAATTGCAGAGGTTGGCAAGCTCAACCATTGTGTTGTCATTTACAGGAATGCCATTCTCTCTGCGCTCTTTTTCTGCAAATACTTCCTTCTCACCATGAGTATAAATCTGCTCTGCGCCTTCTGCCTTTGGACTCTGACGAAGAGTTTCCAGATATTCGGAAAAATGCGCCCTGATATCATCTGCATTTCCGAAGATTGCGGGATCAATGGCAGCAAATCCATGACAGATACCTGTCTTGTCTTTAAATGTACAGCATTTATCAGAAGTAACACCCATGGAAAAGATGGAGCTGAAAATCTCGCAGAGCATTCCATAACCGTAACCCTTATGACTTCCGTTTACCTCTTTATTACCACCAAGTGGCATGATTCCGCCGCCCTTCTTGGCAACAATATTGGCAAGTACATCCGGGGCATCTGTGCTTTCCTGACCATTTGCTCCCAGAGCCCAGCCCTGTGGAAGTGGTTTTCCCATCTTATTATACATTTCCAGTTTTCCTCTGGTAACTACTGTTGTGGAGCAGTCAAAAAGGAATGGATAAGGTTCTGCCGGCATTGCCACTGCAATGGGATTGGAACCAAGCATTGCTTTTCGTCCAAAGGTAGGTACCATGATTGCTTCCGAGTTGGTACATGCCATACCAAGTAAGCCCTGTTTGGAAGCCATTTCCGCATAATATCCTGCAATACCGAAATGATTGGAGTTTCTTACAGATACAAATCCAACACCTGTTTTCTTCGCCTTCTCAATAGCTTTCTCCATTGCAAAATGGGAAATCAGCTGTCCCATACCGTCATGTCCGTCGATCACTGCTGATACAGGTGTCTCAAATACGACCTCAGGTTTCGCATCCGGATGGATGGTTCCCTTCTCAATTCCTTTATCATATCTTACCATTCTCTGCATTCCATGGCTTTCAATCCCGTACAGATCTGCGGTAAGCAAAACATCCTTGATGATATTCGTCTCTTCTTCATTAAAACCAAATTTACGAAATACGTCGTGGCAAAAAGTATTTAATGTGTCATAACTCCATTTTACATATCCCATAACTGCAAAGCCCCTCCTTATAGTATTACCTCTTCTTATATTGGTTATACCAATCAATTTGTTAAAATGATTATATTACCATCGCTTTTAAAAATCAACTGTTTTTTCTGATTTTATTTTTCTTTTTTTCTATAACATAAACAGGGCGAGTAATTCTAAATGAATTGCTCACCCTGCTCTAGAACTGCCTGCTTCACAGCAGCTCCCCTTCATTATTTTTTTAATTTGCTTCTTTTAAAATTGCAACATCATATGGTTTTAATTCAACAACATTCTCCACTGTTTCATGTGTGATCATATTCTCATATGACTGCTCCATTGAAACTATAACTGAATGGTCATTATAGTTCAAAATAAACAATGCATCATTTGTTCCATCTGTAGCATCTACAACTTCTACACCATCAACTTTATATAAATCCATATCAATCCCTGCTTTTCTTCCCAGATAAACAGCCAACATTTTCATGGCTTTTTCATCCAGATCGCAGCCAAGGTAATATACCTCACCTTTTCCTGTCTGATTTACAGTCATGCATGCTTCACCTGCATAGAAATCAGAAGTATATCTGCCAAGTATTTTTGCAGTAACCGGTTTCACTATATCACACCACATATGTGCAGTTCCGTTGCCAAATACACCGGATGCAGCTGTTGTTTTCTCAAGAAGCGGATCATAATCTTCAACTTCTACACCTGCCAGGTCTGCAAATACACCTGGTACAGTTTCTGTAAGCATGTTATTGTACATATCTTTGATTCCACTTCTGAATGAGAACAGAATTTTTCCACCTGCCTGTGCATAAGACTCAATGTTCTTCTTTCCTTCATCTGATACCATCATCAGCATTGGTGCAAGAACAAGATCATATCCATCTAATTCTTCTTCTGCTGTCACGAAATCTACCGGAATTCCCATATTCCAGAATGGGCGGTAATAATCAAGCAATAAGGAATCATAGTATAATCCTTCTACCTGACGATGGATGGACTGGCTCCATTCACTGTCAAAGGATTTAATGATCGCAACACGTGCTCTCGGCATCAGTGCCTGATAGCTCTTACTTAATTCTTCCATTTCTGCTCCCACCTGGGAAATCTCAGCATATCTTCTGTTTGGTTTTCCATCATGATTCAAAATACCATGCCAGAGCTCTTCTGTTCCAAACGGACATGCTCTCCAGCGGAAGTATACAACTGTATCAGCTCCATTTGCTACAGACTGATATGTCCACAGACGGAGTTTTCCAGGTGTTGGTGTCGGACCCATCTTGCTCCATCCACAGGGACCGGACTGCTGTTCCATAACCCAGAATGGTTTCTTTTTATAACTTCTTAGTAATGCATGGTCTCTTGATACTGTTTCCGGTTTTGCTTTTCCCCACTGGAATTCAATGTAATTATCCCATGTTACGAAGTCAAATTCTTTGGATAACTTAAAGTAGTCGATTCCTGTTCCTGAATTAATTGCAGCATCCAGAAGATTACTGGTTATCGGAAGATCAGAATATTCTCTGATCGTCTTTACAGATTCTTTTGTAAAATCAATTACGGAATCGCTGCAGAAACGATAATAATCTAACAACAGTGCAGGATTCTGTCCCTGTGTGTCATGGCAGGTATCATAGCAGGCTCCTGCCTTCGGGATGATCAGTTCATCGAAGCTTCTGTATATCTGACTCCAGAAAGTAGTTCCATATGTTTTATTCAGATTATCAATGGTACCATATTTCTCTTTCAGCCAGTTACGAAAACGATTTTCGCAGGATTTACAGTAACATCTGGTTGTATTTGACCATCCCAGTTCATTATCTACCTGCCATGCTTCAATTGCAGGATGTTTTGCATATCTCTTTGCAATAAGGGTATTTAATTTTTTTGTTTTTTCTCTGTATGTCTCACTGTTAAAGCAGTAATGCTTTCTTGTTCCGAAGAGCTTCGGATTTCCATGAATATCATTCTGAAGAATATCTGGATACTTATCTATCATCCATTTAGGAGGGGTAGCTGAAGGTGTACACATTACTACCTTGATTCCGTACTTTCCAAAAAAATCCAGTGCCTCATCCATCCAGTCAAATTCGTATTTTCCTTCTTCAGGCTCATAAAGGCTCCATGCAAATTCACCAATTCTGATTACTTTGATATTTGCTTTGACCATCATCTCTGCATCTGTTTTCCAACGCTCTTTTTCCCAATGTTCTGGATAATAATCCGCACCAATTCTCATAGTATTTTCTCCCTGTTATTTTCCAAATTCAAATTTCACGGATTTTAATGCTTCTTTACAGCTGCAATCACCTGTATATGCAATATATGTAATATCCTCTTCTACAAAATCATCTTTTTCTTCTGAATAATAAGCCATATCCTTCGAACTTACCTGAAGAGAAACTTTCTTTTCTTCTCCCGGCATTAATTCTACTCTCGCGAAATCTTTCAAGATTTTAACCGGACGATCTACAGCACTTCCCTCACATCCGATATAAAGCTGTACAACTTCTGCGCCTTTTACATCTCCTGTATTCTTTACATTAACAGAAATCTTTGCTGTTTTATCAAATACTTCAACTGTCGGCTCGCTGATGTCAAATGTTGTATAGGATAAACCATAGCCAAACGGATACAAAACAGGAATGTTTTCTTTATCCATCTTGCAGTAGCCATGATAGTATTCATACTCTGCATATGTGCAGTCAGGATCAAAATCAGGATAACTGTCTTCGGAAAGTGCTACTGTATATGGAAGTTTACCGCTTGGGCAAACATCACCGAACAGAATATCTGCCAGTACATTCCCGCCTTCCATTCCACTGTAGAAGGAGAAGATAATTGCAGGAACATCTTTTTCCCACTCATCGATCAGGATCGCACTACTTCCGATAATGGAAACGACAGTATTCGGATTCACACCCTTTACACCATGAATCAGATCGATATCTCTCTGATGAAGTCTCATGCTTGCTCTGTCTCCGCCCATTCCGGCAATATCACTTCTATCAGCCAGATATTCTCCTTCATCGCTATGGATATAACCGGCAACGATCACTACTGCATCAGCATCTGCTGCAAGTTCTTTTGCACGTTCCAGATCACTTCCGTCATTATAAAGGATCTGTGCTTTCGGCATTTTTTTCATCAGGCCTTTAAATGGCGTAACTGTATAATATGGATGAACCTTACTGGAACCATGGTCGCCGATATTTTCTGTATCTCCCAGTACTCCAAGAACTACGATCTTCTCTGTTTTCTCTTTATCAAGCGGAAGTACATGATTTTCATTCTTCAGAAGTACCATCGATTCTTCTGCTGCTCTCTTTGCTACTGCTATATGTTCCGGGCATGCAAGAATATCTTCTGTATATTCCTGCGGATCTTTTCTTGTCTCATAATAGAGTACAGTACGAAGAATGTAACCAACTGCTTCATCTACATCTTCCATAGCAAGAGTTCCGTCTTCAATTGCTTTAGGGATCTGTTCTGCATAATGACAGATACATGGCATTTCAACATTCATTCCACTCTTTACTGCCTTTGGACCATCTTTTACAGCCCAGAGGAAATCAGATAAAGTAAATCCCTCGAATCCCCATTTATCTCTGAGGATATCTTTTAACAAATATTTACTCTCAGATGCCTGTTCTCCATAAACTTTATTGTATGCTCCCATTACAGAAGCCGCGCCTTCTTCAATACATCTCTTGAAGTGAGGAAGATATACTTCAAAAAGTGTTCTCTTATCTGCATGCACATCAGCTTTAAATCTCGCATTTTCAATACTGTTCATTGCGAAATGTTTAATGCACGCCATAACATTCTGGCTCTGAACACCTCTCGTCAGAGCTGCCCCCATTTCTCCCAGATGATAGGTATCTTCTCCGTAGCACTCCTGCGCACGGCCCCAGCGTGGATTTCTTGGAAGATTGATGCACACACCGCCGTAATAGTTTCCGCCCACTGCACGAACCTCTGCACCGATCACTTCTCCAATCTTCTCTTCCAAATCACGGTCAAAGCTGGCACCTCTTGCCATAGAAACAGGAAAGCAGGTGGCAGATCCGGCAACAACACCTCTTGGTCCGTCTACGAAACGGATATTCGGAATTCCCAGACGTTCTACTGCCTTTGTCGGATATGGCTTTACATTATAGTGTTCGATCAGGAACAGATCATCCAGTAATTTCTTCTCTGTAACCTGGCCTGACATTACACCGATCTTCTCATCCAGTGTGAGTTCCTGGATCACTTCATCTACATATTTCTTTATTGTTTTTTTTGAACAATTTTCTGTCAGTTTTGTTCTTTTTACTACATCCCTCATCCTTTACTTCTCCTTTCATAATTGCACTTGTCTGATGTTTATTTTTATTTTCTCTTTGCATATTTTCTCATGTCAATAATAACAGCAAGAAGAATGATCAGACCTTTTACGATATACTGCCAGTACATGTTTACACCAATGAATGCAAGGCCATAATTGATAACTGTGAACATCAGAACACCAATTACGATACCGCCTACACTACCAACACCACCTGAAAGAGATACACCGCCGATTACGCAGGCAGCAACTGCATCCATTTCATATCCGTTACCGGTTGGATTGGAAGCACTTCCGATACGTCCTACTTCCAGGGCTGCTGCAAATGCATACATCATACCTGCAATTGCGTAAACCATAATCTGTGTCTTTATAACATTTACACCGGATACTTTTGCAGCTTCCGGGTTACCACCTACTGCAAACATATATTTACCAAATTTTGTTTTATTCCATACGATCCACATAACTACACATACTGCTGCGGCAATGATGATCAGATACGGAATCTGGAAACTGGTAAGTCCCGCAAGATGCCCCAGAAACAGGAACCATCCCAATACAAGTCCGAAAATTCCAAACAGCCCGCCAAGCAGAATAAATCCGTATTTTAGCAATCGGAAAGGAGCGGAAAATTCCTCATTTGGTATAGCAAACGAGGATAATGCACTTAAAGCTACCACCACCACAGTC
>ENA-OOWX01001532-OOWX01001532.1-human-gut-metagenome-genome-assembly--contig:-NODE-1532-length-10811-cov-5.135366_pt1 | contig 10811 bp, 13 predicted proteins | sample MGYA00241583_ERZ501335 | MGnify/ENA primary metagenome ERZ501335 (study PRJEB25962, sample SAMEA2042731) | human gut metagenome | biome: human gut; feature: human-associated habitat; material: faeces...
TCCTCCGCTGCCGTTTTCGTATAACCGTAAGTGTCCGGCATGGCCAGTGACACGAGGTGTCCCAGTGCCCAGGTCACCATATATCCGTTACCGGAACAGTAGCCGTCATTTCTTGTATCAGCCCCGACTACACGGGCTATGTCCAAGCCTACACTCGGCTTTTCTGCGATGATTGCTATCATATTGTAAGATAAAAATTAAGCCGTTTCCCGTTTTCCATGCGGAAGACAGGAAACGGCGGTAAGACATCGGTTTACTTGATAATTGCTCTCAGATTATTTGCCCAACGGTGTCACTCCCTGGATTTCCAGCAGCGGCGCCTCGCCCTTGCGGACCAGCTGGAGGGTGGCGTCCATCACCACGTCCACGCCAAGGAGTACGAGGCTCAGGGACATCACTTTTGTTTTCTCTCCCCTGAGGAGGGTGTCCATCTCGCCGGAGAGTTCCAGCTCGTCCTTCATGATACCGATACCGGAGAGTTCGTCCCAGTTCACTTCATCAGCCTTGAAAGGCATGTCGTTTCCGTTTTCCTTTTTCATATTTCTTTCTTTTTTGATTCAACATTTATTTTTCAGTTGCCCGCCATCAGGCAATGCTCGCACCCTTTGACTTGCGGTTGCCCTGTTCCTGTCGCTGATTGTTTGCCACCACGTTGCGCTGCGAGGCGTCACGCTTGCGGTCGGGATTCTCGTTGTAGAAGTCCAGACGTCCCTGGTTGAAGTTCGCCTTGACGTACTGCGAGATGGTCTTCCCGTCATATCCCTTGATGCCTTCCACCAGCACAGCCTTTCCGCTTTGCAGGTCAGCACGCTGCTTTCTGGTTAGCTCCACGTCCCACACCTTGGTTGGAATCTTGAAATCCTCGCGCTGCTCGAAACCGTCCGGCGTACGGGAGTAGCTCAGGCGTCCCGTTTCCAAATCGGCCTTGATGAAGGAGGAGAATTCCTCTCCCTTGCGGTTCACCATGTCATTGAGGAAAATCACCTTGCCGTCACGGAGTTGCTGCTGTTCCTCCGCCGTAATCTTCACCCCGTTGATTTCGTTGGGGATATAGATTTCGCGTGCGCCTTCCGGAGAGTCCGGGTTGTAGCGGGTGTAGGACGGGCGGCCCGTCGCCTCGTCCAGCTTCACGTAGGAGGAGAACACCTCGCCGTCCTTGCGCTGCATTCCCTCCACGAAGATGGCTTTTCCGGCGTTCAGATCCTCAATCTGTTTCTGTGTCAGTTCCACGCCCCCGAGTGTCTGGCGGTTGAAGAGCTTGTCGTTCTCGAAAATGAATTCGACACCCCTGCGTTCGGCATTCACCTGAATGAAGGCGTTGAACTCGTTGCCGGACTTGGCGATCATGCCCTCTACATAGACCTTCTTGCCTTCACGCAGGTCGTTCTGCTCCTGCTCTGTCAGTTCCACGCCCTTGATTTCCCTTGGGATGAAGGCATTCTCCGCTTTCATGGCGACCACCTCGTTGGTCAGTTTGTCGATGCTGATGAAGGATGGGATATACTCCCCGTTACGTCCTTTCAGTTCCACGACACGCCCCATGTTGCCCGTTTCGAGCAGGTTCTTCTTGTCCTCGTCGGAGAAGATATGTCCGAAATACGGTCGGTCGAGGTCGGGTTTCTGTCGGATACCATGGATGCCGAGCACCACTTCGCCCGCCATGGACTGCTGGAAGGACAGACGTGCGTCAGTCCTCAGTACGGCCGAACCGAAGTTCATGCTGATGGGTACTACCTGGTTGGTCTTGTATCCTTTGAGCATCTGTTCGAGCAGTCCGCGTTCCTGGAGGTATTCACGGGAGATTCCGAAATTCTTGAGCTGTTCCCAGTTGATCATGGACTCGTTGTAGCGGTACTTGGGTTGCTGCGTGCCGTCACCTTGGGCGGCCTGCTGCTGTGTCTCATTTTTCTTTGCCATTTCTTCTTGATTTTGATTGTTGATACTTTGGTTTTCCTTGTCGCGTGGAACGATTTCGTATTTTTTGAGGAAGTCTTCCACGGCTTTTGTCTGCTTTCCGGCGGCGAGGTCTTCGATGGCCTGCTTCACTTCCGGGCTGTCCAGCGTATCCGCCTTGACGGAGAGGATGCCGAAACGGGTCGGGTCTTTGAGCTGGCTCCAGAAGTTTTTCACGAAATTCTCGAACATGTTGGCGTACCGGTCGATTTTCAGGAAGGAATTGCTGTGTTCCTTGTCTGCCGGAACGGTGCTGTATTTCCCGTCCTTTCCGATTTTTGACACCGCCTGTAAAATCAGTTCCATCTTGTCGAGTATGAACACGATGTCACTCATCTGTTCGTTCTCGCTCACTTGCGGCTTCAGGGGTTCGTCCCTCACATTTTTCTTTGCCATAACTTTGAGTTTTTAGAGTTGATAACTACTATTGTCACCGCAAATATATATAGCAAAATTTGATAAATAATTGATTTTTAGTTAGTTGAACTACATATTACATCATTTGTCATCACGTTTCACCGCAGGGTGACAGCACGAAAACGAAAAAGGGAAAAAACAGAGGGAAAAGGGCGGGCCACAAGGTACGGGAAGGCAGAGAGAAACCGAAGCAGGGAAAGGGACGAAGAGGGAAAAAGAAAACCTATATTATGCAGAGTTGAGAGCGAGCTGCTTTTGTCCCTACTTCCTTGTATTTCTCATAAGACAGGCGACCGAAAGGAAAAGGATTTATGATAGGATAGATGTTCCAATTGGGACGGTCTGAATTTTATAAAGTACTCCCGTCAGGTTTTGTCTTGACCTTGTTCTATGCGTCGTAGGTCGCTTCGCTTGCTAAGTCCCGACCTTTTCACCCAACTCGGACGGCGATACCGGAACGTTTTTTCGAAGAAAAATTACCGCAGGGAATTTTTTGTACGAAAACCGGAGGCCTGAACGTGAAAGGTATCGTCCTCCGAGTTACCTTCTCAGAGGGACTTAGTGAGTGAAGCGTGACTTAGGATGGTAGTTTATGGAAGAATATGGAAAAATTACCCTTTGAACGAAAATGCGCATCTTTTTAGTGCAATGGTAATCATTTTTTGAGTACCTTTGCACTAAAATTACGCATTATGACAATACGTGAATGGATTAGAGATAGAGAGATAAGTGGATTTCCAACTTTTTCGGTTGAAGAAATTAGGTTGGCATTGCCACATTATTCAGAGCAGGTCATTAAAAATGATTTGTTCCGTATATCATCACAAGGTATAATATATCCGGTCTATAAAGGTTTCTACGTTATTATTCCTCCTCATTATGCTGCCAAAAGAATGGTACCACCGATATATTACATAGATCAGTTGATGTCGTATCTAAACAAGCCTTATTATATTAGTCTCTTAAATGCGGCAGAAATTCATGGTGCAGCTCATCAACGTCCACAGAAATTTTCTGTAATGTCGGTATTTCCAAAGTCTTCTGTTTCGCAATCAAAGAACAATACACTTGTTTGGGTATACCGCAAGGAAATTCCAACAGATTTTTTGTTATCAAAAAATTCTGAAACAGGAGTGATATATTATTCGAATGCAGAATTGACAGCTCTTGACATTGTACAATATGAGCAATATATAGGTGGACTTTCAAGAGCATCTACTATATTGGAAGAACTTACAGAAAAATTAGATTTTCGTGGTGCTTCCAATAAGTTGTTTGGTTATACATCAATCGCAACTATACAACGACTGGGATATATACTGGATGAAGTTCTAAATGCAGCAGAAATTGCAGATACGCTATATATGGAATTGACTTCATATGTAAAGCGTTTCAAATATATTCCTCTAACTATAAATAAACCAAAAGATTGCGCGGAAAGGAATAACCGTTGGAAAATTTTTGTAAATACGATAATAGAAACTGACGAAATATGATAAACAGAACAGCCATCACTCAATGGAATAAGATAGTTCCATGGAATGACAACGCACAAGTAGAGCAAGACCTCATTATATCACGTGCGTTAGTCGCTATTTTTAGCGATGAGTTTCTTGCTTCACAATTAGCATTCAGGGGAGGAACTGCACTCCATAAACTATATCTGACGCCACAGCCCAGATATAGTGAAGATATTGACTTAGTTCAAATTACTCCCGGACCGATAAAGCCAATAATGTTCAGACTTGGGGAAGTTTTGGATTTTTTGCCGGATAGAGTAACAAAACAAAAACGATATAATAACACGATGTTGTTTCGTATGGAATCGGAAATACCTCCCACAATTCCTCTACGCTTAAAAATCGAGATAAACTGTTTTGAGCATTTTAATGAACTTGGATTAGTCAAAATACCATTTGAAATGGAAAATAGTTGGTTCTCAGGCAAGTGCGGAGTAACAACATATCGTTTAAATGAACTGTTGGGAACAAAACTGAGAGCCTTGTACCAAAGGAAAAAGGGGCGAGACCTTTTTGACTTGTATGTCGCTTTGTCTGAAGCATCAGTTGATGTCGAAGAAATTATGCGTTGTTACCACCGTTATATGTCTTTTGTTGTTCAACAACCACCGACATACAAACAGTTCATTAATAATATGGAAGAGAAGATGTCTGACTCTGAGTTCTTAGGAGATACACAAAATCTTATCCGTCCGGAGAGGGAGTTCAATCCTCAGTTGGGGTACGACCTTGTTCGCTCTCAATTAATAGACAGATTGCAAAAATAGCATATCAATAAAAGTAACACCTGAAAAAGAAATATTGCCGGTATCTAAATTTGCCATATAACGATTTAATCTTTGATTTTTGCGGAAAACCTGCGAGAATTGATTTTTAATCCGTCAAATACAGATTTTAGCTTTCTGATTTTGGAGATTTCAGAATGAGCAGACGGAAATAAAATATGAGCGAAGAAAGTGTAAAAGGTAATCAGATTTTGAGTACTTCTGCGCTTTTTTCGCTCAACACAAACTGCGAAACGATTTTTCAAGTGTGTATGCTCCAGCCGTGAAACGGTCCACCAATCATTACAGCAAATGACCGATCCGGCTTGCCGTGATAGAGAAGCCCTCCGACAACGCCCCTTGTCCCGTCTTTCGCCACTTCAGCGAAACCGAATGAATATGGTGCGAAATCGGTGTACAGTTCGATTTCATACCTGCCATTGGAGTTGACCTCCCATTGCTTGAGCCGTTCAATACATTTGCTCAACGTTTCATCACCGATGCTTTTCGCATACTTGACGGTATTCTCGTAGTGTTCCTGACATTTGATTTTCATGTCTGATGTTTTTAAGTTGTTTGTAACAATTCTTCGTATATCCCGAAACCAATGCATCCGGCTATGATGAAATCCTCCTTACCTTTATCCGCCAGTGATTTTAAATTTTCCAAGCTGTCGCAGTAGAAGAATATCTCATCGTCCTTTTCGTTGTCGGAATCCATCGCCAGCGCAATCCTCACTTCTTCCGTTTCCAGCGTGTCGCACCACCGGATAGTGCAGTCCGCATAATGAGGTTCACGTCCCTGCTCACAGTAGAATTTCAGGAAATGGCTACCTATTTCCTTCTTGACTTCATCCGCCTTTTTCCAGATACTATCATCCACGATTTCAAATCCGAGTCCTTCCACCAGCAGGCATGTTCCCTTGTCATATACCATCATGGTGCGCTTTCCCATGTGTTTTTCGCGTATTTCCGCCCAATTCGGCAAGTCCCAACGCTCCACGGTCCAGATCCCTCGGTAATCCTTCGGGATGGAATTGTATTCGCTTAATGTTATCTTTCTCATAGCAGGTAGTTTTAGTTTGTTACAAAAGTCACCTTGTGAGTCTTGCACGGTTTCCCGAATGCCGGACGTGGGTTGAACTCCGTGCATGATTCCCAATCCACACTCATCGTGTAGCCGTTCGGGAAATTCTCGCCGATGAACCGGCTTATCATTTCCAAATCCTCGTTCGGCAGGAACAATTCTTCCTCGATGCCGTACTCCAATGCGAAAATCGCCCATTCAGGAATGTTATCCCAAACGAGCGTCTGTCTGTTTTTCTTGTGCATAATGTCAATGTTTATTGCGGTGATACCATAAGGCTGTTGATGATTCCTTCCAGTTCCGTTTCCCATTTGTCCGTACCGTCCATGACCGACGGATAGGTCAGTTGCTGCCACTGCCGGTAATCAAACAGTTTCATTCTCAGCGGATAGTAGTCGAACAATTTCCGGTTGCCAAAAAATACTCTCAGGTGGTTGGTTCCCACCTCCATCAGTTTCAGACCATAATTGTCAAGAATCTCATGGAATCTTTTCATCGGTGTAAAGTTGCTTCTCTTTTTCATGTCATTTCTGTTTTTTATTGTTTGAATTTTATTTCAGCAGCACATTCTGTACAGGTCATCATCGGTCAGTGTACATAGTTCCTCATCCGTGCAGTAACCGTCAATCTCCTCGCTCGCTTCCATCGCTTCATAAATGCCGTTATGCATATCGTTCACCAGCTCATCGCACAGGCTTTTTACTGACACCCTGAAAATGTCATTACCGACTTGGATTTCCCGAACTGGATAAGCCACTCCTTTCCAGTAGGTCTTTTCTATGGCTATTTCATCGGTACATCCCTCCATGCGTTCCAAGTATTCCTTGATGATGTCCCCATGACAAGGATTCGGCTTGCAGAAACACCCCAATGTCTTGCCCTGCAATTCTCCGATTCGTCTGCGGAACTTTTCATCCGTACTTAAACGATAGTAGAAATACTTCCTGTAACGGTCCAGCGTGCCGCCCCTTGTCATTGTCGCTTCCAGCCTGAACGGATTTCCGAAATAACCGTCTTTCCCTTGTCCCGCTCTTCCTATATATACATCACAGGATTCCTTGCGGATATTGACCACTCTTGTATTGCTCATAACTTGTTTTTTAGTTAAACAATTCCGACCGGCGAGCCGGTATTTTATTTCTTGCCTGCCTTACCGTTCCGTGCCGGATTGTGCAAGGCTTTTCGGGAAAATACCGCAAGCGGAGCGCGGAAGATTTCCCCGAAAACCCGTAGGGCTCGACCTTGCTCAATCCAAAAGGCACGGGACGACCTTTGCAGGCTAAAATAAAAAAGCGGCCTTTCAATGGCTATTCATTATCCTTGTCATTTTCTTCCTGTGGTATCAGGTGTTTCAAATCAGGGTCGTTCTTTATACGGGTCATCTCATCTTCGATTATCCGCACCACGTCCGCTTTTATCTGGGAATAGTTCCGGTCTATCTGCTGTTGCATGATGTCGTTGCCGTCCGCATCCTTGAACTCGTTGATGACGGGTATTTTCTTGTAGGCTTTGGTTTCCGCTGCTACCTTCTCATTATCGACAATAATGCGGGCATGGAAAATCTTCTGGTCAATCTCTTCCCCGAAGTTATCCGCTACGCTGCCCACGAATGTACCCTGTGAGAGGTTGGCTATTTTCGATGCCGGAATGAGCGAATCCATCTGCGTGTTGATGGAGGTGGAGGTGTCCTGCCGGTTGATGGAAATGGACTGCCGCTGTTGGAGTATCTTACCGAAGCGTTCCGAAAGGTTCTTAGCCGTTTCTCCCACGACCTGACCGCTGAAGATGTTGCCCACCGTATTTTGGATTACCTTCGCTTCTTTTTCACCGTAGTCACGGGTCAGCTGAGAGAAGTCCTGGAAGCCGAGACATACCGCCACCTTGTTGCTTCGTGCGGTGGCAATGAGATTGTCAATACCGCGAAAGTAAATCGTGGGCAGCTCGTCTATGATGATGGAAGACTTCAGTTGTCCCTTCTTGTTCACCAATTTTACGATACGGCTGTTGTACAGTCCGAGGGCGGCTGAATAGATGTTCTGCCTGTCGGGATTGTTACCGACACACAGGATTTTAGGGTGTTCGGGATTGTTCAGGTCGAGCGTGAAATCATCACCGGTCATCACCCAGTAAAGCTGCGGGGAAATCATCCTTGAAAGCGGGATTTTTGCCGAAGCGATCTGGCCTTGCAACTGGTCTTGTGCGCCCCCTTGCCAGGCGTCCATGAACGGGGAAAGGTAGTTTTCCAAAGACGGATACGAGGTAAGAATTGTGAAAATATCGGCATACGGCTTGTTCAGAAATTCTATCGCGTGAGGGAACGTGCAGTATTTTCCGTCCTGGTAGATGCGCAAATACCATATAATAGCCGCCAAAAGAATAATCGGGGATTCCACGAAGAAATCGCCCTGTTTCTGTATCCAGGTCTTGTTCAAATTGAGCATAATCGTGTAGGCAGATTCGTAGGCATCCGAGATGTCCGCCATGAATTTCGGGTTGATGGGATTGCACCTGTGCGAACGTCGCGGATCATCGAAATTGATGACATAAAATTCCGGCTTCACTTTGTAATTCTGAGTGTGTTTAAGTAGATGGTTATAAGCAATTTCGGACAAATCTGGAAACTTATAATCGTAAATATACATGGCGAAGGATTTTTCAATCTGCTGTTTTATGTAGTTGTTTACCACTGCGTAGCTCTTACCCGAGCCGGGAGTTCCAAGCACGATGGACGCACGAAAAACATTTACAACATTAATCCATCCGTTCCATTCCCTGCCTTGATAGACGAACTTTGTCGGCAGGTTGACGGAATACTCGTTCTCCATGAGCCGTGTCTCCTGCATGAAACTCTCGTTGGCGGTATTGAATACATCTTCCATGAGGTTGTGTTTCAGCATCCGGCTTATCCACACGCCGGACATCAACAACAGGATATACCCGGCTGTAAGTGTTGCCGTGTACAAGGCGGCATTGACCATCGGACTGAACGGCAGGTCGAGCATCCACCAGTTCATGAAAAACAGCACCAATCCGGCAAGGAAAGAGGCATATATTTTCTGCCATGTCATCTTCTGATTCTTTACGCCTTTTGTTCCCAAACACGAGAGGGCAAGGAATATGACGGCAAATACTTTTGTGATGAGCAGGTTGCTGAAAAGCCCCGCTGTCCTCTGGAAATTCAGGAGTATCCTGTCGACTACCCCGATATTGATACCCATATCCACGAATGAACGGTAGCAGTACCAATAGACGTGGATGACAATAAACACGATGGATATGGCACGCATGAACTCCATGACCTTGGCCAGTCCCCTCAAATCATCTTCTTGTTGCATAATGATATAATTTTAATGGTTCGTTTATAAATTCTGTAATCAGGATATTCCACGGGAGCGGCGTTTCTTTTTCTTCTTGCGTTGCATCGCCCGGATGAAGGCTTCCTCCTCAGCGTCCACTGCCGGACCTTCGGGGGTAAACAGGTTCATGCCACCCGAATGGTTCTCGTATTCCCCTCCGGAATATCCTTGCCTGTTCTCCGGTTCCTCCACCGGAACGGAAAGAGAAATCGGCGGCTGTCCGGCATAAGGCAGCGTGAAGTGTTCCTGCAAGGCGTTGGCGGAAAGTTCCTTGCCCATACGCGAGCCGTTCAACACGCAGCCTGTGCGGTGGTCGATGAACGTGGTTCCATAGATGCGTCCTTCCTCCGTGTAGCGCAGCACGGTGTCGATGCCCTTTCCTTTGAGGGTGGCTACAAACTTCTCCTTGTCATACGTGCCTTCCAGCACGGAAAGGATGGTGCGTTTCGTCATGTCGGCAAGTTTCCTGTCCTTAATATCCTGCTTGGAACGGGTAAACTTCTTCAGCACGGCTTCATAGCCCACAGACTTCCCGAACTGCGAGGATTTGAAAGGATTGCCGACCTTGTTGCCCTTATCGTCCGTGGCGGAATAGACCAGCCCGTGATACTCGCGTCCGCGTACATTGCCATGCACTTCCTCCACCGTCATATTATATAAGGAAAGAAGGGCGCAGTATTCGCCCATCGTCTGGAAGCGGTACTGCCCGCTGATAGCCTTGACGATATTTCCCACCTGCTTCTTCACGTCGCCCGCAGAGGTGTCCACCTTGTGCAGCGGCGTGTCAAGACGGCGGTTCTTGCGTTCTGCGTCGTGCAGCCCGTACTTCCGTTCCAGTTCTCGTGTTATCTGCTTGCTTCGGTAAAAATTGTTCCGGGTGTCTATGCCCCTGCCGTTCTCGTCCACCCTGACCGTCACGATATGCAGGTGGTGGCGGTCGATGTCCTCATGCTTGAAAACGAGATACGGTTGGTTGCCGAAGCCCATCTTCTCCAGATACTCCCATGCGATATCCTGAAGCTCCGTGTCCGTCAAAATATCGTCGGGATGCGGATTGAGCGAGATATGCACCACCGGTTTCTCCACCTTCGACCGCACGGGCATCAGGGCAAGGAAGTCCTCCATAGCCCGGTGGATGTCCATCGTTCCCGTACCGTCATTGTAGATGCAGTTGGTTGTCAGAAGCCGCCCTTTCGCCTCGTTGATCTTCTCCCCGTTGTAGGCAAGTGCGCCATACAACGAGTTTCCTACACTGATTTTTGCGACCATTTTTCCTGCATCTCCCTTGAAAGTTCCACAATTTTACGGCTCAGTTTCACAAGTTCTACGGTCTGTTGCTCCAGCTTGTAGAGCAACGCCATCGCCTTTTTCTCGGAAAAATGCAGCCTCAGTTCCTTCACTACTTGGTTGTAATTTGTACCTATCGCGCGGAACTGCGCATGAAAATCGGACAGCTTGGTGTAGTAATCCACCAGCGTCTTGTCCACTTTCAGCACCTTGAACGGCTGTCCGAAGAAGTGCGCTTTCAGGAAAACCGACTTGGCGTAAACGCCCGACTTCTCGAACATGGAGAGGAAACGGTTGTGTTCCTCCTCGTTGAAACGGACGGTGTAGCGGAACACCGCCGGATCGAGTTTGGGATTTCTCCCGCCTTTGTTTCTTCTTTTTTCACTCATATTACTTTGGATTTAGCGGTTTGACGGCATAAGCCGCCG
>ENA-OOWX01001540-OOWX01001540.1-human-gut-metagenome-genome-assembly--contig:-NODE-1540-length-10737-cov-14.343662_pt1 | contig 10737 bp, 9 predicted proteins | sample MGYA00241583_ERZ501335 | MGnify/ENA primary metagenome ERZ501335 (study PRJEB25962, sample SAMEA2042731) | human gut metagenome | biome: human gut; feature: human-associated habitat; material: faeces...
GCGTGTTCGGGACTTTCACCCGTTAGAGCGCGCCCATGGCGCGCAAACTAAAAAGGTGACTGCACGCTGCGTGCAGCCCCCTTTTCATAATTCATAAATCAGATTTCTTATATAATATTCGTTCCATCACGACACTTTTACATACACATCCGGCTTCTAGCCCTGTACCTGTGTGTCCTCTGTGCCATTCTTCCAGTCATCAAACTTCTTGACTACGGCATCATAAGTATCCTGGCAAATTGATGGCAGCTTGTCTCCCCAGGCTCCTGTTGCCTGTGAAAAGCCCTTCTTGAATGCATTCAAAAGCTCATCAGCCTTGTCCTTGTCGCCTCCCGACAGTGCCTTTGCAAAGTCAAGAATACGGTCTGAGGTCTTCTCAACTCCCCAGTATCCATCCTCTGCGATGTCCTTTTTGGCCTGCGCTATTGTGTCTGCATCTACAGTCAGATTCTCAAACAGACTCTTTAAGCCCTGTGACTTGTCCCAGGTTGAAGCCTGTCCCGTCATGGACTTTCTGACGATCTCGATAAGCTGCTGCTGTCTGGCGTTGGCATCATCCTTAAGTGCCTGTACCAGTGCATCTCTGTCTGCCTTGCTCATCTTCTGGTTTACTGTGCTCTTTGCAGTATCCTTTGAATCATCCTTGCTGTCTGATTTCTCATATACAGCTGCCTCCTCGCTGAAGCCTGCAGTCTTTGCATCCGACTTATCCGTCTTTGCATCCTGCTTCTTTGAAGCGGTATTAGTATTCTTTGTCTGCGCCTCGTCCTTTGCTGTGACACTCTGCGCCGCTACTGCTGAAACTACACTTGAAATAGCATCTAACATCTCTCATCCCTCCCTGGTAATGTGCGTGCGGGAATCCTTTCCCGCTATACTATTATCAACCTGTATAGCGTCTGATATAGCTAAACAGTTTATCTCTTATATTGTGTATCGGCTGTTTTGTATCTGTTTCTTATAGCCCTTGCCGTTATTTTTTCAATTTTCTGCCAAATATAAATGTCGAAAAATATATTACCGATGCAATAATCACTATCATCGGACCTGTTGCCACATTGGTGTAGTATGACACAGCAAGACCGACTATTCCTGAAAAAACTGAAAATAGCACTGAAAAGAAATGATACTCACGCATATTTTCCGAAATATTCCTTGATGAAGCCGCTGGTAATATAAGCAGAGCATTTATTATAAGTATACCTATCCACTTGATGGATAGCATAACTATGAGTGCTACAAGCACCGCAAACAGATTATCCAGAAGACGCACATGGATGCCCTTGCTTTTTGCCACGCTTCTGTGTATACATATGGCGTTGAGCTTATTGAAGCAAAACACCCAGAACACTATCGTGACCACAAAAATCACGATTAGATAAACTATCTCAGTCTTTGTGATGCTTAGCACATCGCCCACCAGTATACTTGAGTATTTGCTGAAATTGCCGCCCTTTGACAGTATCGCAAGACCTATCGCCACGGAGCACGATGAAAATACCGATATAATGGTATCTGTCGATGCAGTGTTCAGACTGCCTATCTTATTTAAAAGAAGTGCAAACACTATCGCAAATATCACCATGGCAAGCGAGGTGTCTGCCATGCCGCATACCACTCCGACAGCGATTCCGGTAAGTGCTGAATGTCCGAGTGCATCTGAAAAGTATGCCATCTTTTTGTTTACAATCATGGTTCCCATTATGCCAAAAAGCGGTGTGATGATGAGCACAGCGATAAGGGCATTTCTCATGAAATCATATTGAAGCCAGGAGGTTATATTCATTTGTGCTCCTCCTCTCTCACCCAGGATTCCTCTCCTGTGTAAAAAATTCTCTCAAATTCCTTGCTCTCGAAGACTTCCTTCACAGTCCCCTGCTTTGCAACGGTCTTATCAAGCAGTACAACATGGTCTGCGTACTTTGCCACATAGTCCAAATCGTGCGATATCAGTATGATTGCAAGGTCATAGTGAGTCTTTAAATAATCCATGGTCTTATAGAAAAGCTCCATGCCGTTTTGGTCTATTCCAGACACCGGCTCATCCAACAGCAGCAGGTTCGGCTCGTCCATGATTGCCATGGAAAGAAGCACTCTCTGCAGCTGTCCTCCAGAGAGGTTGCACACCTGCTTGTCGATGAGCTCCTCAGCCTCAAATACCTCGAGTGTCTCCCTTATCTTTGCCTCTATCTTTTTGCTCTTTGGCAGAAAAACAGGATAATTGTACTGATAGCTTGCTATGAGGTCATACACGCTGACCGGTGTATTTTTCTCGATATTGACAGACTGCGGCACATAGCCGATTTTAAGCTTAGCCATATGTCCGTCCTTAGTATCCTTGAACTCAATCGTACCGGTGTGAGGTATCTCGCCGAGTATCGCCTTTATGAGTGTAGATTTTCCGGCACCGTTCTGGCCTATTATGACATTGAAGGAGCCGCAATGTATGTGCATATTTACATCCTCAAGCACCGTCTGCTCTCCGAAGCTCACTCCAAGGTTATTTATTTTTATGCAATGAAAGCCACATGGCTGTATTATTTTCCGCATATTTTCTCCAATTTTATTTAGTAAATGCCTCTTTGATAAGCTCTATATTGTGCTCCATACCATCAAGATAGCTGTCCTTGTCGTACTCTCCCCTGTTGAGAGGGTCGATATAAATCACATGCACATCTGTCTCACGCGATACGGTATCTCCCATGCTCTTTCCGTAGAGCTCCTCAGCGAGTATTACCGACACTCCGTCATCCTTTATGGCACCTATTACCTGCTTTATCTCACCTGCGCTGACTGAGCGCTCCTCGTCAAGGTCTAACAGATAGCATGCATTCATGGAAAAATCATCAGCTACATACGCATAGGCCTCATGGAATATGATGATATTCTGTCCATTGGTAAGACTCTTTAGGCTATTTATCTTTTCTTCAAGCACTGCAAGCTTTGCATCATATGCTTTTGCATTTGCATAATATTCATCAGCATGCTTTGCATCCTTTTCGGCAAGCCGGGATGCGATTGTCTGAACCATGGTGCGGTAACGCGGCACGCTCATCCATGCATGGGCATTCTCATCACCATGGTCATGATCGTGCGCGCTATCTGATTCTGCGTCTGCTTCGTGGTCATGGTCGTGGTCACTGTCTGCATCATCCTCAGAAAGAAGTGCCACATCCTCACAGGCCTCAACCACATCAAGCTTCGGATACGCCTTTGCCACATCAGACATAAACGACTCTATACCGCCTCCGTTTATTACAAAAACATCGGCTGTGGATAAAAGCTTCATATCCTCCGGTGTTAGCTGAAAATCGTGCAGACAACCGGTCTGTGGCTCGCTTAGATTTTCAAGTCTAACGCCTTCCACTCCGTCTACTATATTTAAAGCTGCAATATACATTGGATAGAAGGATGTCACGACTGTAAGCATATCATCAGCTTCGTCTGTATTTTTTGTATTGCCCGAAGCATTTGATGCTCCACCGGCAGCGCCTTTCATACCTGCTGTGTGCTCATATGCCATTACCGCAAGCGTACACACTATCAATATACACAAAAACATAATGCCTACAAATTTGCATTTATTCTTCATATATTAAATATTCGCCTTTCTTTCTATAGCTTTATTTCTTTTTATGATTATTAACGCTTTTTTTGCTCTTGGCCTTATCTCTGCGTTCTTTAGTCTTTTTGGCAACCGGCTTTCCGGTCTTCTTCCAGCGCTCCTTTTTGTGTGGCTGGGATGCAGCGGCTCTTTTTGCAGCTGATTTTGCCTCGCGCTTTGCTTCTTCCTCCTGTTTCATGGCAAGAAGCGTCTCCTCGTCAAACACGAGTGAATCTATGAGATTCCAGATTTCGTCCCTGCCTTCCTTTGACATGGACGAAAACGGTATAACTACCGTGCCCGGCTTCACATGAAGCACATCCTTGATAGTCTTTATGTGTGCGGCAATCTGGCTTTTTTTCAATTTATCAGATTTGGTTGCAATGATAATCGGTGCAAAGCCCTGGTTTACCATCCAGTCATACATCATGATATCATTGTCCGATGGCTCATGCCTTATATCTATTAAAAGAAACACTGCCTGAAGCTTTTTGGAGGTGTGAAGATAGTTTTCTATCATCTGTCCCCATTTAGCTTTTATCTCGATATTGGCATTGGCATAGCCATAGCCCGGCAGATCGACCAGATACATGGCGTCATTGACGTTATAAAAATTGATGGTCTGTGTCTTGCCGGGCTGTGAAGAGATCCTGGCAAGTGACTTTCTGTTCATGAGTGCGTTGATCAGTGACGACTTGCCTACATTTGACTTGCCGGCGAATGCCACTTCATTATACTCATTGTCAGGGATTGTGCTTGTAATTCCGCAAACTGTCTCTAAATTAACACTTTTAATTACCATAATCTCTTCCTCATTCTTATTTTACAAATGCTATCTTCTCCACCTGTGAAAATCTCTCCACCGGCACGATTTCCATGCCGTCTGTTATTTCTTTTGAAATCTCCTCCAGGTCCTTTTCATTATCCTTTGGAATACATACTGTTTTTATTCCGATTACTTTGGCTGCAAGCAGCTTTTCCTTGAGTCCTCCTATCGGAAGCACCCTGCCGCGCAGTGTTATCTCGCCTGTCATGGCTACATCTGCCCTGACAGCTCTGTCTGTAATGGCTGAGAGCATGGCTGTCGCCATAGTGATACCTGCAGATGGTCCGTCCTTTGGCACTGCGCCCTCCGGGATATGTATATGGATATCATGCTTCGTGTAAAACTCTGCATCAATGCCATATCCTTCGCTTATTGAGCGCACATAGCTAAGTGCCGCCTGTGCCGACTCCTTCATCACGTCGCCAAGCTTACCGGTGAGCACGAGCTCACCCTTGCCCGGCAGCACATTCACCTCAACCTCGAGTGTGACACCGCCCACGCTGGTCCATGCCAGGCCTCTAACAATTCCAACCTCTGCGTGATCATTTTTCTTCTCCGGACTGTACTTCGGATTGCCCAGATATGTCTTAAGATTGGTCTTTGTAACCTTTACAGCAGCTTCGCTGTCCTTAAAGATTTCCCTGGCAGCCTTGCGGCACAGCTTGCCGATAGTCCTCTCAAGGCTTCTGACTCCGGCCTCTCTGGTGTACAGCCTGATGATATCCTTTAAAGCACCATCTGTTATCGTAAGCTGTTCCTTTTTAATTCCGTTTTTGCTCTTTTGCTTCTCAACCAGGTGTTCCTTTGCTATGTGAAATTTCTCATTTTCAGTGTAGCTTGACACCTCAATAAGCTCCATCCTGTCAAGAAGCGGCTTTGGAATGCCTGAAACCTCATTTGCAGTTGCAATAAAAAGCACCTCCGACAAATCCACAGGCATCTCAATGTAATGATCCCTGAATCTGCAGTTCTGCTCACTGTCAAGCACCTCGAGAAGAGCGGCTGATGTGTCACCCTTGTAGTCACTTGACACCTTATCTATCTCGTCCAACAGCATGAGAGGATTTGAAACGCCTGCCTGTCTTAAGCCATTTACTATACGGCCCGGCATAGCGCCGATATATGTCTTTCTGTGTCCACGGATTTCTGCCTCATCGCGCACACCACCAAGAGAAATACGCACATATTTCTTCTCCAGTGCAGACGCAATTGAACGGGCTATGCTTGTCTTTCCTGTTCCCGGAGGACCTACAAGACATATTATAGGACTCTCTCCCTTGCTTGTCAGATTTCTGACTGCCAGAAACTCAAGTATTCTCTCCTTAACATCCTTTAATCCGTAGTGATCATCATCGAGCACCTGTGCTGCATGGTCAAGATCCTTGTTGTCCACAGACATCTTGTTCCACGGAAGCTCAAGTACAGTCTCTATATAGCCTCTCTCAACTGTGCTCTCTGATGAGCTGCTGCTCATATTTCTAAAGCGCTTTATCTCTTTTTTCGTCTTTTCCTTTACGTAGTCAGGCGCATCTAACTCAGATAGCTTTTTCTCATATTCATCAGCCTCCGAGTCAGCATTCTCGCCCAGCTCCTCACGTATCACACCAAGCTGTTCACGAAGCACATACTCCTTCTGATGCTTGTCCACACGAACCTTTACTTTTTTCTGAAGCTCATTCTTTATGGAAATAACCTCCACCTGGGAGAGAAGTAATGATACTATAACCTGATATCTGTCATTGATATCCTCTGCCTCAAGCACCTGCTGCTTAAGCTCATATGACACCGGCAGATTGTTGGTTACATAATCAATGAGCTTTTCAAGATCCTCATACTGATCTATCTGCCTGATAAGCTCCTTGCTGATTTTGCCGACGACTGCCGCATATCTGTGAAAAGCCTCTCTGACTCCGAGAAGCATGGCTTCCCTGAGATCCTCCGGCAGGCTGTCTGCATTACTATCACAATAACAGATTTCTGCCTCAAGGTACTTCTCATTACCGGTAAAGCCAAGCAATGCTGCCCGGCTTATTCCATCTACAAGTATTCTCACAACATCATTCTGTAATCTGACAACCTGCTTTATATCAGCAACAATACCCATCTGATAGAGATCTTCCTGAGTCGGGTCCTCACTGTCCACATTCCTTTGTGTGACAAGATAAATCTTTTGATCCTGCTCCATAGCCTCCTCGACAGCACGAAGGGAGCGCTCTCTGCTGATGTCGAAATGGGCAATCATCCCCGGCAGAATAGTAAGCCCTCTCAGCGCTACTGCAGGCATATTCATAATCTGTTCTTCCACTTATATCTCCTGTATTATTGCACAGCCATGCATAACAAACCGCTGTGCAATTTATATTATCCGATGCTGTATCTTTTGTAAAATACCGCCATGTACTTACGATGCCGCTTTTTCCTCGATATATGCCTCAGGCACACACTCACCATCTAGCTTTAAGTTTTCCTCAACTGTATCCTTGTCGATTACGCACTTGCTGATGCTCTTGTCTGATGGTATACGATACATAAGGTCAAGCATAACAGCCTCCATGATGGCACGAAGTCCTCTGGCTCCTGTCTTTCTCTCAAGTGCCTTGTCAGCGATGGCATTTACTGCATCGTCTGTGAACTCAAGACCTACTCCGTCAAGCTCAAAAAGCTTGGTGTACTGCTTGATAAGCGAGTTCTTAGGCTCCTTAAGTATACGGATAAGTGCATCCCTGTCGAGTGCCTCGAGAGAAACGGTAATAGGTACACGTCCGATAAACTCAGGAATCAATCCAAATTTTACAAAATCCTGTGGAAGTGCATGCTTAAACGCCTCTCCTACATTGAGATCTGTCTTTGACTTTACATCTGAATTGAAGCCTATAGATGATGTATCCATACGGCTGTCGATGATTTTTTCCAGACCATCAAATGCTCCACCACAGATAAAAAGTATATTAGTAGTATCAATAGGAATAAGCTCCTGCTGCGGATGCTTTCTGCCGCCCTGTGGCGGTACAGATGCCTCTGTGCCCTCAAGAATCTTTAAAAGAGCCTGCTGCACACCCTCGCCTGACACATCTCTGGTGATTGAGACATTCTCTGATTTCTTTGTAATTTTATCTATCTCATCTATATAAATGATACCATGCTCTGCACGCTCGATATCATAATCTGCCGCCTGAATAAGCTTTAACAGGATATTCTCCACATCCTCACCTACGTATCCTGCCTCTGTAAGTGTTGTAGCATCAGCGATAGCAAATGGAACATTTATCACTCTGGCAAGTGTCTGCGCAAGAAGTGTCTTTCCTGAACCTGTAGGTCCAAGCATGAGAATATTACTCTTCTGAAGCTCTACATCTGATGTATCACCTGCCAGTACTCTCTTATAGTGATTGTAAACAGCAACCGAAAGCACCTTCTTTGCCTGGTCCTGTCCTATTACATAATCGTCCAGAAACGCCTTAAGCTCCTCCGGAGTAACAAGATTTATATCATCCTTAGCGCTGCTTTTGTCCTCATGGCCATCTACGCCTTCTTCCTCAAGAATCTCGGCACATATATCTATACACTCATCGCAGATAAAAGCTCCATTAGGTCCGGAAATCAAACGATTTACCTGGTCCTGTGTCTTACCGCAAAATGAGCAGCGAATCTTTCCGTCGTTTTTTCCTGCCATTATTAACTCCTTTTATTGCATGAGGGCATCCCATATGGGGTACCCTCTTAAATTCATCTAACTTCTGATTATCTGTTTGTTATTACACTGTCTATGAGACCATACTCTGCGGCTTCCTGTGCTGACATATAGTTGTCTCGCTCTGTATCAGCTGCAATTGTCTCGTATGGCTTGCCTGTATTGGCTGCTAAAATTTCGTTTAATCTCTTCTTTGTCTTTAAAATATTTTCTGCAGCAATCTGAATCTCAGTAGCCTGACCCTTTGCACCGCCCGATGGCTGATGAATCATAATCTCTGCATTTGGAAGAGCATATCTCTTGCCCTTTGCACCGCCTGCAAGAAGGAAAGCTCCCATGCTTGCTGCAAGACCGATACAGATTGTTGAAACATCACACTTGATGTACTGCATAGTATCGTAAATAGCAAGTCCTGCTGTAACCATTCCACCCGGTGAATTGATGTAAAGGTGGATATCCTTATTCGGATCCTCAGACTCAAGGAATAAAAGCTGGGCAACAACAAGGCTGGCTGTTGTCTCATTTACTTCCTCTCCAAGGAAAATGATACGATCTTTTAATAATCTGGAGTAAATGTCGTAGTTGCGCTCTCCTCTGCTGGTCTGTTCAATGACATATGGTACTAAACTCATATAAAATACCTCCTTTATAAAAGCTCAAAAGACCAGCTCAGAAAATAGGCTTCTGAGCCAGTCCATCAAATCTTGATTCAAAAATCTTATTCTTCTGTAGACTCTTCTGCATCAGCCTTTTTCTTTGCCTTTGCACGCTCTTTAACGTTGTCCATGATAAGATCTACAGCCTTTGTGATAGCAAGGTCTTTCTTCATAGACTCCTTCTCAGCATCTCCCATGTACTCTTTAAGCTTATCAGCCTCCATGCCGTATGCCTTAGCCATCTTCTCTACCTCAGCATCGATATCTGCATCAGTAACCTCGATGTTTTCCTCCTTGGCAATCTGCTCAAGTACAAGGCTGCTCTGGATACGTGTTGTAGCCTCAGGACGAACCTGATCCTTAAGCTGGTCAACTGTCATGCCTGAGAACTGTAAGTACTGCTCCATTGTAAGACCGCTCTGTGCGATTCTCTGAGCGAACTCCTCAACCATTGTCTCACACTGTGTCTCAATCATTGCCTCAGGAAGATCCATCTTTGACTTATCGATAATCTTCTGGATAGCCTCATCCTCTTTAGTCTTCTTAGCTTCTGTCTCTTTCTTCTCTGTGAGGTTCTTTTTGATTTCCTCTTTGTACTCAGCTAATGTATCAACACCTGCTGCATCCTGTGCAAACTCATCATCAAGCTCAGGAAGCTCCTTAGCCTTGATCTCGTTGATCTTAACCTTGAATGTAGCCGGCTTTCCTGCAAGGTCAGCTGCCTGATACTTCTCAGGGAATGTTACATTGACCTCAACCTCATCGCCTGTGTTCTTTCCTACTAACTGATCCTCGAATGTATCGATGAATGTGTGTGAACCGATCTCTAATGGATGATTCTCACCCTTTCCACCCTCGAAAGCTACTCCGTCAACAAATCCCTCAAAGTCGATAACTGCTGTATCTCCCTCTGCTACAGGACGATCTGTAACTGTAACTGTTCTTGCATTTTTGTTTCTCTGGTTCTCAAGCTCAGCGTCAACCTCTTCATCAGAAACTGATGTGTCGATCTTTGTAACTGTAACGCCCATGTACTTACCAAGAGTAACCTCAGGTCTTACAGCAACCTCTGCTGTGTAGATGAAAGGCTGTCCCTTCTCAATCTGAGTAACCTCAACTGTTGGGCGTGAAACAATGTCAACACCGCTCTCGTCAACCGCACCTGCGTATGTCTGCTGCATAAGAATGTTTGCTGCATCCTCGTAGAACACACCTGCTCCATACATTTTCTCAATCATAGCTCTTGGCACTTTTCCTTTACGGAATCCAGGTACACTAATCTGTTTCTTCTGCTTCTGATATGCAGAATCCAATGCTTTCTCTAATTCCTCAGCTGCTACCTCAATAGTAAGCTTCGCCATATTATGCTCTAAATTCTCAACCTGTACACTCATGTCAATCGTTATCCTCCTTAAAAATATATATGAATGGTATGTACATCAAATGTAATGTGGGCATGCTTTTTAAACTGCTAAGCCCAGTCATTGGATGATTATAACACAACAAATCCACTATTTCCAGTGTTTTTTACATTAAATTTGCTTTTGTGTATAATTCCATAAATTGTCAGCAATACCAAAACATATTTTTGTCATTTTACGGCATAATATTTCCATACACATACAGCTTGTGTATAACGTTTTAAAAGGAGGTATTGCATTATGGCAGCATCAAGTAGTAAAAAGGCTTCTGTACCGGAGGCAAAAGAGGCTATGAGCCGTTTCAAGGAAGAGGTTGCTTCAGAGCTTGGAGTTCCTTTAAAAGAGGGCTACAACGGTGACCTTACTTCTAAGCAGGCCGGTTCAATCGGTGGCGAGATGGTCAAGCAGATGATCATGAAGCAGGAGCAGCAGATGAAATAAGCTCTGCAATAGCAGGCTTCAAATGTACGCTTCAAATGCAAGCAATCGAGTAGGAGGGAAATTTAACGAAATTTCCCGACCTCTCACACCACCGTGCG
>ENA-OOWX01001557-OOWX01001557.1-human-gut-metagenome-genome-assembly--contig:-NODE-1557-length-10652-cov-2.211097_pt1 | contig 10652 bp, 10 predicted proteins | sample MGYA00241583_ERZ501335 | MGnify/ENA primary metagenome ERZ501335 (study PRJEB25962, sample SAMEA2042731) | human gut metagenome | biome: human gut; feature: human-associated habitat; material: faeces...
TGCGATATCGACATTCGCTACAAGACTTTTTACCTTTGAAACGTATGATTTAGGACCACTGATTTTTGCAACTTTTTCACTTAAAAGAGCTTCACCCATCACATAACCGTCTGCAATAAAATCTTTATTTTCATAATTCAAATTTATATCAAGTGTTTTTTCATCCTCTACATCAAAATATGCCTTATATGTTGTAGGATAATAAGATGAAATTGTAAAATCCGCATTTTCAGACACCGAAGTTACATTAATGGGAACATCATAATTACCTTTTGAAGTGACTGAATTAGTTTGAAGCTGAACCTTAAGGTCATCGGCTGTAATATCCCTTGCAAGATATTTTTTACACTTAACAGTAACATCAACATCAATTTTACTGTCGCCGTAGCACTTAATGCCAAGTTGGTCCGCAGCAGAATCGCTGAAATCAACATTAACAGCAACGGTAATGGTCTTAGTAGTTTCAGGTGACAGGCTCATCGAAGTTGAAACCCAAACAATAACTGCCGCAATAATAGAAAAAACAATAAGATATTTATCATTATAAATAAGCTTTTTTAATGAAAACTTCTTTTTTTTATTTTTATCAGCCATTATTTTTTAATCCTCCTTACAAGCTTGGTAATGATTTTATCATCATCGGAGGAACCTGACGGAATAAATTCTGTTGTTAAAATATCTCTTAAATCGCCGTAAGAAACATCACGCTGAAGAATACCGCCCTTTGCAACCGAAATAGCACCTGTTTCCTCGCTGACGATAACAGCCAAAGCATCGCTTTCCTCAGTAAGACCTATTCCGGCTCTGTGCCTTGTGCCGAGTGCAGACGAAACAGTCTTTTTTGTAAGCGGCAAAATGCAGCCTGCTGCATAAATCTTACCGTCACGAATTACCATAGCACCGTCATGAAGCGGTGATTTTGGATAAAAAATGTTTTCAACAAGTTCTCTTGATGCCTTTGCATTAAGAACCGTACCCGATTTAATAACATTGCCCAAAAGAGTATCGTTTTCAAAACAAATAAGTGCGCCTACTCTTTGGTCGCTCATATTGGCACATGCTTTGCATACACATTCAATACAATTTGATATTTCTGCAATGTCCACGGCAACACCCGGATGGATGAGAGACTTAAGACTCTTAGCTGTTGTGCCCTTGCCGATTTGTTCAAGAATATTACGTACCTCAGGACCGAAAAGAATTACAAGAATTATCAAAATATTGGAGAAAATCGCCTTAAAAATAAAGCTTGAAGCCTCCATATCAAGAAGATTTACTATGCCATAAATTATAGCAATAAAAATAAATCCTTTTGCAAGTTGCATAGCCCTTGTTTCTCTTATAATACGAACACAAATATATATAATCACGGCAACCAAAATAATATCTAATGCATCCGATATTCCGAATGTTGAAAATACACTCAAAATTTTATTAAATGTATCTGTTATTTTAACTATCATAAACTGACTTCCTCGTTTATTAATTACTATTATTTATATTTTATCACACGCAGTTTAATAAATAAAGTAATTATTTTAGTTTTTTTGAGTTTTTCAAAGTTTTTTTAAGATATTAATAAATTTTTCACACTCGCTGTATTTAGTGAATACACTTGGGCTTATACGTACAGTTCCTCTGTTGTCAGTACCAAAAGCAGTATGAGCAAGCTTTGAACAATGAAAGCCTGCACGGCATGCAATATTCTTATCAGCCAAAAAAGATGCTGTTTTTTCCGACGGATAATCTTTATAGTTAAACGACAGTATCGGCGCAAGAAAAGCATCATTAAAGCTTGGAGTATATAACGTAACATTATTATTTTTCGCAAGTTCTTTGTAAATATATTTCATTAAATTTTTTTCATGTTTATATATACTTGAAACACTTTTGCCTGCCACAAAATCAATACCTGCACAAAGCCCTATAATACCAACATTATTAAGCGTTCCCGATTCTAACCTTTCAGGCATATTATCAGGTTGAGCAAGTTTCATTGAATTTGAACCTGTTCCGCCCTCAATAATTGTACCTATATCAACATTATCTCTAAGAGCAATAAATCCTATACCCATTGGAGCATAAAGTCCTTTATGACCCGGTGCGCAAAGGATATCAATATTATCACTTTTGCAATCAATATCCAAAATTCCGGCGGATTGTGCCGCATCAACAATAAATATTATTCCGTTTTCGTGTGCAAGCTTGCCTATCTCTTTAATAGGAAAAACACAGCCAAATACATTTGAAGCGTGCGTACAAACAATTGCCTTTGTATTAGGTTTAATAAGTTTTTTAAAATTATTTATTGTTTGTTCTTTATCAAAAGAAAAATCAGCTATATCGTAATCAATAATTCCATTTTTAAAAAGCGCATAAACAGGACGTGCAACGGCATTATGCTCAAGATTAGATATGATTATATGGTCACCGGGCTTTAAAATTCCTTTTATTGCAAAATTAATTGCCGTGGTGCAATTTGGTGTAAAGGCAATATTTTCCGAAGGAAAGCCGAACATTTCAGAAAGCTTTTCACGGCAGGAAAAAATCATATCAGAAGTGTTTACACTTTCTTTATATCCGCCTCTGCCGCTGTTAAAGCTATAATAATTCATTGCCCTTATTACTGCATTTTTAACTGCTTGCGGCTTAGGATTGGTAGTGGCACTGTTATCAAGATAAATCATTTTCGTTCCACTCCTCTAATCTGTATACCTTCTTTAATTAAAATCGAAATCGGCTCTTCTGTATAAGTGTTTACAACAACCATATACCCGCAACCGTCTTGAGGTGACGGATTTTCAAGCTTTTTGATTATTGATTTATATCCTTTTTGCCTAAGCGTGCGTTGAGAACGCTGGGCATTCGTAATCGAACCTACCTTTATATATAAAGTCATAAAAAAATCCTCTTTCACATAATAAATTATTTTACATTTTATACTATGCGAAAGAGAATTATTTGGTATTTAGATTGATGCTTAAGCGGACAAGCGCTTCAATTCATTTTTTATTTTTTGAAGTATTCTTTTTTCAAGACGGCTGATATACGATTGAGAAATACCCATTTTGTCGGCAAGCTGCTTTTGAGTTAAGCTTTCGTTTCCGTCTAATCCAAAGCGAAGCGTCATAAGATTACGCTCCTTTTCAGGCAGGGCGGCAACCGTTTGACGAAGAAGCCTTTTTTCATCATCATACTCAATTTCTTCAAACACATCGTTAGGGTCCGTTCCCAAAACGTCACGAAGCGTAAGTTCGTTGCCGTCCCAGTCGACAGACAAAGGTTCATCAAAAGACATTTCGCTTTTTATATTATTAACCTTTCTTAAATGCATAAGGATTTCATTTTCTATGCAACGTGAGGCATAAGTGGCAAGCTTGATATTCTTTTCGGGATTAAAGGTTTTGACGGCTTTCATTAGACCGATTGTGCCGATAGAGACCAAATCCTCGGTCGAGGTGGTTTTGTTTTCGAATTTTTTTGCAATATAAACCACCAAACGTAAATTATGTATTATCAAAAGTTCTCTGTTATCTTCAATTCCGTTTTGAAGTTCATCCATTATTTTCTGTTCCTCCTCTTTTGAAAGCGGAGGCGGCAGAGTTTCCGGCCCGTTAATATAGAAGCATTTTTGCTTTTTAAACAACTTTAAAAATAGTTTTTTAATTAAATTCAACATATAATCACCTTAAATATTAATCAATTCATTAGATAAAACAGCCGAGAATTTTTTTGAATTAACGTCTGACAACGCAACGTAAACCTTTGTTATTTCAATTTTATTTTTGCCGTTTGAAACTATAATTTTATCCGGCTTAAATGCTTTTAACATTCCCTGTCCCGACACCGTTTGGCACGGAATTAGGCGCTCGCATTTTTCAGGCATTTTTGATTTGTCAACTATTATAACCGGATAATCGGAAAACGGTTCTCGAAGCTTATTTCCACTGTCGGCAAAAGCATAAAACTTGTATTCATTATTATCAACAAATATACTTAAAGAATATATTTCCCCTTTTGCAAGCGTTCGATTTGTTATTTTTATAATAATATATGTAACCAAATAGGCGCAAAAAGCACTTACAAGAAGTTGGGTAGCTGAAATATCAAAATAAACGTTTGAGTTTTTAACCGTCATACCCTTAGGTGAAAAGAACATACAAATTGCAGATATCACACCGAGAAAAAGAACGTTTGAAAAATAAAATATGATAAAATTTTTAAAATAAGTCCATACCCTTATAAAGCCAAAAGCGACAAAAACAATAAGCATTGAAGCAAAAATTTTACCGATTGCAGATAAAAGAAAATTCAGTTTATCGAAAATAATGACAAGAGAATACAAACCGCCCAAAACGGAAGCAAATACAGCACGGTATTGCTTAATCTCCGACTTTGCAAAAAAGGATGTGGAAATGAGGAGCAAATAAGTAATAAAAAAATTGACTACAAATAAAACGTCAACATATATAACCAAAAAATACCCCCTCTCTATGATTAATTATAACCATTGAGAAGGGGTAAATTTGTCAAAATCACTCTTCTATTTCAATTGTTTCAATAACAACATCATAAACAGGTTTGTCACCCATACCTGTACGAGTTGAAGCAATATCCTCTAAAACGTCAGTTCCGTCTGTTATTTCGCCGAATACCGTGTGGTGAAAATCAAGCCACGGAGTACCGCCAACCTCTTTATATTTATCAATTACCTGCTGCGGATATCCGTTATCCTTAAGTTCTTCCATTTGCTCAATAAGCGTGTTTGGAACTTCCTTAGCCTGAACAATGAAAAACTGAGAGCCGTTTGTGTTAGGACCGCTGTTTGCCATAGAAAGAGCACCGTAATAATTTCTTGCATCAAGATTAAATTCATCTTGAAAAGGAGTGCCCCAAATTGACTCGCCGCCGCAGCCCGTGCCTGTCGGGTCGCCGCCCTGAATCATAAAATCCTTAATAACACGGTGGAAAATAAGACCGTCATAATATCCGTTTTTTGCGTGTGTAACAAAATTTTCAACAGTCTTAGGTGCAAGGTCATCATAAAGATTAAACTTCATATCACCTTTATTTGTTTTAATAGTTGCCTTAGTCATTTAATTTAACCCTTTCATTTATCTTTTTTAATGTTTCAAAATCTACCTTTTCAACCTCACGGTCATACGTTAAAAGACCGTTAAGTTCATCCTCAACATCTGTAACCTGAGTATAAACAGTAGCGCTCAAGCCGTCCTTAATTTGAGGAATGATAGTTTTTGTAAACAGTCTTTTATAAGCCTCAGTCAAGGACTCACGGCTGAAAAAGACTTTATAACCAAACATTTTATTATTAAAGGTGTGGCCCTTAAGTTTAAGACCGAGCCCGCCGAATTCCGAAAGAACATAAGCACGATTGCCCTTTTTAACCTTGATAGGTGTAAAATAGATATGCTTTGAAATAACGTCGCTCTTGCCCATATCGTGCCAGCCCGAAGCCGAGTCAACAATACGAGTTTTATCGAGAGATTTAAGCTTGTCATAAGCCTTTTTGCTGTCAAACTGACCCCAACCCTCATTAAACAAAACCCACAAAGCTATACAAGGGCAGTTATAAAGAGTATCAACAATTTCTTCAAGCTCCTGATAATATAAAACTCTGCCTTCTTTATCTGTTCTGTGAAAAGTAGAATAATTATTATCGTTAAGCGTGATATTAACAAACGGAATAACTGATATTTCAAGACCGTATTTGCCGCCGCCGTTTATCATATCCTGCCAAACGATAATGCCGTTAACATCGCAATAATGATACCATAAAAGCGGTTCAACCTTAATGTGCTTTCTAAGCATATTAAATCCTGCCGATTTAACGTATTCAATATCAAATTTCATTGCCTCATTCGACGGAGGAGTTAAAAGACCGTCGGGATAATAGCCTTGATCAAGAAGCCCATTATGGAAATACGGCTTATTATTCAAAAACAGCCTTTTAATACCGTCTTTATCGGTGCCGACTGAAAATTTACGCATACCGAAATATGATTTTATCGTTTCTCCGCAAGCTGAAAATTCAACATTATATAAAAACGGAGATTCGGGTGACCACGATTTAAAATCGGGGATTGATACGCAAGTATCCTTTGTTTTGGCTATTAATCTATCGCCGTCAAAGATTGACACCTCAACGTCATTTGTTCCGAAATATTCAAACGATACGTTTGAATTATCATAGTCGGGTGTAATTTTAACCTTTTCAAGAAATTTTTTAGGGGTTGATTCAAGCCAAACGCTTTTCCAAATACCGCTTTGACAAGTGTACCAAATACCGCCACGCTTAAATTTCTGCTTACCTCGTGAAAATTCGTTAGTATCTGAAAAATCAAGGCAAACTACTCTTATTTCATTTTCACCGTCTTTAATATAATCGGTTATTTCAAATTTAAACGGTGTATATCCGCCTTTATGAGTTGCGACCTCTGCGCCGTTAATAAAAACTGTTGCGATTTGGTCAACTGCACCGAAATTGATAAACACTCTGCCCTTATTAAAGCCTTTTGGAATTTCAAATTTTCTCTTATAAATCAAAAATTCACCGGGTTCAAGCGTTCTGTGAACACCCGAAAGATAAGACTCAGGCGAAAAAGGCACGCAAATATCGTACCTAAACATTTCGTCATCACAATCAGGCATACCGTAAAAAGCACATTTCCACATTCCGTTAAGACTTATATAGCTGTCACGAACGAACTGCGGCCTTGGATATTCACTAAGCGGATTATTTTTATCAAGCTTTTTACCCCATTTAGTAAGCAACATATTTACCCCTCACTTATAATTTTACCGTTTTTGATTTGAATGGTTTTATTACAAATATCAAGCGCAGCTTTCTTATGAGAAACAATAATGCAAGTAACATTATCAAGCGCTTTAAGATTAGTTAAAAATTCCTTTTCCGTCTTTTCGTCAAGAGCGGAGGTAGCCTCGTCGAGAAGCAAAATCGGAGAATCGGCAAGCAAACTTCTTGCAATCGCAAGGCGCTGTACCTGCCCTTCGGAAAGACCCAAACCTTTTTCACCTATTACGGTTTCAAGTCCCAACGGAAGCTCGTCAATAAACTGCTTAGCGCAGCTTATTCTTATTGCTTTTTCAATTTCAGCGTCGCTTGCATCGGGATTAATAAAAGTAATATTGTCCTTAATTGTTCCCGATATAAGCATATTGCCCTGCGGAACATAAGAGAAAAGCCTTCGTGTATTTTTGTCAATAGGGATTTTACCGTTGTTTGTATCAAGATAAATTTTACCAAAATTAAGATTAAATACACCCAAAAGAAGCTTTAAAAGCGTACTTTTGCCGATACCGGAAATGCCCATTATTGCTACAAAATCACCTTTTTTGATGCTCAGCGAGGTGTTATCAAGAATAATATCACGGTCATATTTAAACGAAATATTTTCAAATTCAACAGAATTAAGGTTTTTATATGTATCTAAAACATCAATTTCTTTTTTGTTAATTTCTTTTTCGTTCGGCAAATCGTCAAGTTCCATAATTCTTTCGGCAGAAGCGATAGTGGTATAATACTTAGGCATAATACCGGAAAGAGAAACAAACGGTGACTGAACCTGATTTACAAGTTGAATAATAGCCGTTACCGTACCATACGTCATACCGTTAAACAAAATACTGTATGCACCAAAAGCAATGGCAAAAACAGTTCCCACACTGAAAACGGCACCAAGACCTACATTAGCACATATACTGAAGTTTCGTTTTCTCATACGTGCTTTAAAATTATCATCTTGAAGTTCATCTGTAGTTTCATTAATTCTGTTTTCAACCGAAAAAGCCTTAATAACAAGAATATTTGACAAGATTTCCTGAATAAAGGAACGTGTTTTTCCCTCTGTTTCCTGCACTTTTTTATGAAGCCTTTTAAGCGTTTTTCTAAAAAAGCGGGTAATGATAAAAACAGTACAGCCGCCGACAATAAATATAAGTGCAAAAATCTTATCAATGATAATTAAATAAATAAGCGCACTCAAAAGCTTTGCGCCGAAGAAAGCCGATTCGGGAATAATTGTTGTAAAGCCCGATGCAACAAGAGTGGCATCATTAAACATACGGTTTTGCAAATCACCTGTATGAAACGTAGTTACCTTTTGATAATCCTTTTTAATCACCAAATCAAGAATATACTTTTTAAGTATCATCTCAAGCCTTGCACTGCAGCGCTCGCTCAAGCTGTTTTTAGTAATATTCAAAGCCATTTGAAATACTACCAAGCCGAGCATACAAAGTGCAAATTTAATAACAATATTGAAATCCTTTGCCTGGGTTGCACCGTCAATAATGTTTTTAGAAAACTTAGCAAAAAAAACAGATGAAACGCCGTAAATTGCATTAAGAACAACAAGCAAAATCATCAACGGCACCTGCTTTTTGCAAACAGTGAACATCCATTTAAGAACATTTTTATCCTTTTTGCGGATTTTTTTAGCCATAAATAAACGTCACCTCTTTTTGAAAATATGCCTTTTAATCCAATTAATTCCTCTTGGGAAAAGAAGAATAAAAGGGCGAACAGGCAAAAGAGCAACCCAAATCTTGGAATAAATCTTATATGCCTTAGAGTTTTGGCAATCGATATATTTTTTGCCGTCTTTATAAAAACCCACAAGCACACCGCAAATCATATCGTCTGTTACATATTCCTTTTTAATTAAATTATCGCCGACAATAACATAATGGTCATCGCACACCTCAACAATGCGGTGCATAATATACTTTCCCTGCTTCGTTACATAAACAGGAACGTCATATTTTTTTAGCCTGCCTTTATTTTTAACGACAATAATATTATCACGCTGTTCGTGAATAAGCGGCTTCATAGATGTGCCCATGGTAAGGCCTGTATATTTGCCGTATGTATCAAGTATTTCTTTAATTGACTTACTCTGTTCCATTAAAATCCTCATAAAAAATAATATTACAAATAAATTATAACAGATTATTATTTTATATGCAACAATAATTAAAACAAAGCTGCCTCTTGTATTGACAAACTATTTCAAATATGCTAATATAATGTGCAATAGATAATAATAAGACATGAAACTTAAGTCGAGCTATTGCAGCACGGCTTTATTTTTTTGCAAAAAAGGAGTATATATATGAATTACGATTTGATAATTGTAGGTTCCGGACCTGCCGGTATTTTCACTGCACTTGAACTCATCAAGCGTGGTACAAAAAAGAAAATGCTTTTAATCGAGAAAGGTAAACCTGTTGAAAAGCGTCATTGTCCTAAGGCTGAGGTCGGTCACTGCGTAAACTGCAAGCCGAGCTGTGCAATTACAACAGGATTTTCAGGTGCAGGTGCATTCTCTGACGGTAAATTAAGCTTAAGCTATGAAGTCGGCGGAGATTTGCCAATGCTTATCGGTGAGGACTTTGCTCAAGAACTTATCAACTATACGGACAAGATTTATCTTGAATTCGGTGCGGATACCAAGATTGAGGGAATTAACACAGGCGATGCTATCAAGGAAATCAGAAAGAATGCTATCAAGGCAGGCTTAAAGCTTGTTGACTGCCCTATTCGCCACTTAGGAACAGAAAAGGCGCAGGAGCTTTATCTTAAAATTCAAAATTTCCTTGCCGACAACGATGTTGATATGATGTTCTCAACAGAATGTAAGAATATCATTATAGAGGACAGCGTTTGCAAGGGCGTAATTATTGACGATAAAGGTGAAGACGTTATCATCAATGCTCCTGAAATCGTTATTGCAACAGGCAGACGTGGTGCTGATTGGCTTGACAAGCTCTGCATTGAGCACAACATTGCTCACAAACCCGGTACTGTTGATATCGGCGTAAGGGTTGAGTGCAGAAACGAAGTTATGGAAAAAGTAAACGAGCTTCATCCACCGAAAGAAGAGCCGAAGGAAGAAAAGCCAGAGGAGAAGGTTGTAGATATTGAGGCGAAGCCAGAGATCACATTTGATGATTTTGCAAAGCTTCAGTTCCAGGTTGGTAAGATCATCAAGTGTGAAGAAGTAAAGAAATCAAAGAAACTGCTCTGCTCACAGGTACAGATCGGCAGCCAGGTGCGCCAGATCGTATCCGGAATCAAAGCTCATTACAGCGCGGAAGAAATGGTAGGAAAGAAAGTTATGGTCGTTACAAACCTGAAACCGGCCAAACTTGCAGGAATTCTCAGTGAGGGAATGATTCTCTGTGCAGAAGATGCAGATGGAAAGCTGTCTCTGATGGTACCGGAAAAAGAAATGCCGGCAGGCGCAGAAATCTGCTAAATATAAGATAGCATTTGAATAGTTAGTGTAAATAAAATTATAGTAACTGAAAGTCTGATCCCCTGTGTATCGTGAAAGCGAACACGGGGGATTTGTTTTTGTATTATACTTGCGAAGCAATATGGTTTATGGGTATACTGTAGATAATTAATATTGCAGATAACAGTCAGACGTAAGATCAGACATGCGACCAAAATAATCTGCGTAAGATTTCAGGGAGGAAAAAGCCATGGAAAATGGACTTACACATTTTGATAAAGAAGGAAATGCAGTGATGGTGGATGTTTCCGGAAAGAATGTTACTTATCGGACTGCACTGGCAACCGGATATATTGCGGTAGGTCCGGAAATCAT
>ENA-OOWX01001563-OOWX01001563.1-human-gut-metagenome-genome-assembly--contig:-NODE-1563-length-10588-cov-3.099117_pt1 | contig 10588 bp, 8 predicted proteins | sample MGYA00241583_ERZ501335 | MGnify/ENA primary metagenome ERZ501335 (study PRJEB25962, sample SAMEA2042731) | human gut metagenome | biome: human gut; feature: human-associated habitat; material: faeces...
ATACATAAAGTTAAAACAGCTACCAATATAAAGGAGACGTACACCGATGAGGAACTGGAGAAGATGCGTGATAATTGCACAGAGCTTCGGGATTTGGCAATTGTCGATATGCTGGCCTCAACCGGAATGCGTATCGGAGAGATGGTGCTGCTGAATAAGGCAGATATCAATTTTAATGAACGCGAATGCGTGGTCTTTGGTAAAGGCGATAAGGAACGAGTGGTTTACTTTGATGCAAGGACAAAGATTCACCTGAAGAATTACATTGACAGTAGGAATGATGAAAATCCGGCTCTTTTTGTAACACTGAGGTATCCACATACAAGAATAACAATTGGTGGTATAGAATCCCGCTTGCGAGAAATGGGAAAAGTTTTAGAAATAGAAAAACTCCATCCGCATAAATTTAGAAGAACACTTGCAACAATGGCGATAGACAAAGGAATGCCAATTGAGCAATTGCAGCAGCTCTTAGGGCATAAGCGAATAGATACGACCTTGCAGTACGCAATGGTCAAACAGAGTAATGTCAAACAGGCGCATAGGAAATATATAGGTTAGGACGGTGACATGATGGGCAATTGGAAAACTTGCACTATAGGTGATCTGGGAAGAGTTGTAGGCGGAGCCACGCCCTCAACTAAAAAGGCAGAAAACTATGACGGTGGGACGATTGCGTGGATTACCCCGAAAGATTTAGCGGGTTTTTCCGGTCGCTTTATCTCTCGTGGCGAAAGGAATATTACAGAGCAAGGTTTAAAAAGCTGCTCCACGCAGTTAATGCCTGCACATACGGTGCTGTTCTCTTCGAGAGCGCCCATCGGATATATCGCAATCGCCGAGCAGGAAGTATGTACGAATCAGGGATTCAAGAGCGTTGTTCCTGACGAGAAAACGGACTATATGTTCCTATACTACCTGCTGAAATACAACAAGGAGAAAATCGAAAACCTTGGAAGCGGCACGACTTTCAAAGAGGTATCTGGAAGCACGATGCGCGGCATTGAAGTGCGTGTGCCTGAAACCATAGAGGAGCAGCAGCGGATTGCATCTGTGCTTTCTGCTCTGGACGATAAAATCGAGAAGAATACGGAGGTAAACGAGAATTTAGCGGCTTAGAGAGCAAGGTCAGATACATCCAGTTCGCCGGACATCAATTGTGGCAGAATGGCATCCCGTGCATCTGCGAGCCTATGTGATTCACGAGTGAGGTTCTGCATTTGGAGGAACATTGGTTGCACGACTTCATTAAAGCGTGTAAGCGTCTCCTCGTCCGGTAATACTGTGGGATATCCTTTGAGGATATCGGTCTTTAAATTGTTAAAGACACTGCCGTTGCTGAGATTAACCAGCTGCTGCCGGATGTATTTGAAAAACAAATACAGATATTCCTTGGAAAACTTGGACTCTGGAAAATAGAGCCATCCGTCGTGGATGCAACTATCGACATCAAGGATTTTGGGTACACCCGGCGTCGCACTATTGGAAAGAACAAGTGATCCCGCCTTGAGAAAGACTGTTTTTTTCAGTCCTTCCTCAATTATGTGATCCTTGATATCTATGACGAACGGAGTTTGAAGGCTTGTTACATCCGATATTTTAAGCCAGCGTAATCCTGATTCGGATAGATATTCTTGAATTGGCCTGGGCGAACCACCACGTTTTATATCAGCAAAATCACCCAGCTTGCCATTAATCCAAGAATCAGGGACTATACCGTTCCAAGGCTCATAATCAAGGAACCATGACTTAAAAAGTGCCTGAGCTTGCTGCTCTAAATTCTCGTTTGAATCGGAGCAAGGTGTGAATAAACGAAAATTCCCGTAAGGGATGTCAGGTAAAATAAACAGAAGGAGTGAAAACTATGTCAGGATTTTATACCGAAGCGGACTACGAGAATTCCATCATAGAACTGTTCCAGAACATGGGTTACCGCTATGTCTACGGTCCCGATGTGGACAGGGATTTTAACAGTCCTCTCTACGAAGAAGAACTGAACGCCGCTCTGTGTCGTCTGAATCCGACTATGCCGGAGGACGCCATCGCAGATGCGCTGTTCAAGCTGAAAAACTTTGAAAATGCCGAACTGGTTCAGAAGAACGCTGTCTTTATGGACTACATTCAGCATGGAATCGAAGTGCGCTACTTCGTCAAGGGCGAGGAACGCTCCGGCCTCGTGTACCTTGTGGACTATAAGAATCCTGACAACAACTCCTTCATCGTTGCAAATCAATGGACTTTCGTTGAGAACAGCAACAAGCGTCCGGATGTTCTTCTGTTCCTCAACGGTCTGCCCGTTGTGCTGGTAGAGTTGAAATCCCCGTCCAGAGAAGAGACGGATGCGTCCGAGGCATACACGCAGATTCGCAACTATATGCATGAGATTCCCTCCATGTTCATCTATAACTGCATCTGCGTCATGAGCGATCATCTGACATCCAAGGCGGGAACGATTACGGGACTCGGAAAAGCTTGTATGGGATACGCAATCAACCGCATAAGCGGAAACAAAGGACGGAAACTATGAAAACACGCAGTACGCACAGTTCGACACCTTCTTCGAGGGTATTTTTGAGAGGGAGCGACTGCTGGACATTATCAAGAACTTTATCTGCTTCTCCAACGAGGGATTGAAGCAGTTCAAGATACTCGCGGGCTACCACCAGTATTTCGCTGTCAATAAGGCCGTGGAGTCCACAAAGCACGCCACGGAAACGGACGGCAAAGGCGGTGTGTTTTGGCATACTCAGGGCAGCGGTAAATCGTTGTCGATGGTGTTCTATGCACACCGTTTGCAGGAGGCATTGGATAGCCCGACCATCGTTGTGCTGACCGACCGAAACGACCTTGACGATCAGCTTTTCGGACAGTTTGCCAAGTGCAAGGATTTCCTGCGTCAGGAGCCGATGCACGCCGAGAGCCGGGAGCATTTGAAGTCCCTGCTTGACGGCAGACAGGCAAACGGCATCATCTTCACCACGATGCAGAAATTTGAGGAATCCCACGAGCCGCTTTCCGAGCGCAGGAACATCGTGGTCATGGCAGACGAGGCACACCGCGGACAGTACGGACTCTCCGAAAAGGTCGATGCCGAAACAGGTAAAATCAAGATCGGCACAGCGCGAATCATTCGCAACAGCCTGCCGAATGCTACATACATCGGATTTACAGGTACGCCGATTTCTTCCAAAGACCGCAGCACTCGTGAGGTGTTCGGTGATTATATCGACATCTACGATATGACCCAGGCCGTTGAGGACGGAGCTACACGTCCGGTTTACTACGAGAGCCGTGTGATCCGTCTGAAACTGGACGAGGCTACGCTGAAACTGATCGATACCGAATACGACATTATGGCGAACAATGCCGACCCGGAAGTCATCGAAAAGAGCAAGCGAGAACTTGGGCAGATGGAGGCTATCCTTGGAAACGATCAGACCATAGCGTCCCTCGTGGACGATATCCTCGACCATTACGAGAATTACCGAGCAGACCTGCTGACAGGCAAAGCGATGATTGTTGCCTATTCCCGCGCTATTGCCATGAAGATTTATAACCGTATTCTGGAACTGCGCCCGTCGTGGACGGAGAAGATCGCCGTTGTTATGACAGAAAGCAACAAAGACCCGGAGGAATGGCGTGCGGTTATCGGAAACAAGCGTCACAAGGACGAACTGGCGAAAAAGTTCAAAGACAACGACAGCCCACTGAAAATCGCTATCGTGGTCGATATGTGGCTGACGGGCTTTGATGTTCCGTCCCTTGCGACTATGTATGTCTATAAGCCTATGAAGGGCTATAACCTGATGCAGGCCATCGCCCGTGTGAACCGTGTGTTTGCTGATAAGGAAGGTGGGCTGGTTGTTGATTATGTAGGCATTGCTTCCGCTCTGAAAGAGGCAATGAACGACTACACATCCCGTGATAAAAAGAACTACGGCGATACTGATGTTGCAAAAGTGGCCTATCCGAAGTTCCTGGAGAAGCTGTCCATTTGCCGCGACATTTTCCACGGATACGATTATTCCAAGTTTACTACCGGCACCGACCTTGAGCGCTCAAGAGCCATCAGCGGCGCGGTCAACTTTATAGTTGCGGTTGATAAAGAACGTGAACGTGAGGATTTCTTGAAGGAAGCGCTTATGCTACGTCAGGCTCTGTCGCTCTGTTCTTCATTGGTGGAGGAAGCCCTGAGAATCGAGGCGGCCTTCTTCGAGTCAGTACGCGTACTTGTTATGCGTCTTATGAATCAAGGAGAGGGTAAGAAAATTTCTCTGCCGGAAATGAACGCAAGGATTAACGCGCTTCTTAGTCAGAGCGTAAAGAGCGAAGGCGTCATTAATCTTTTCTCCGATGTATCCGAGGAGTTTTCCCTGTTTGATCCAAAGTTCCTTGAGGGAATATCCAAGATGAAGGAGAAAAACCTCGCGGTCGAATTGCTGAAGAAGCTGATAGCGGAACAGGTACAAATTTATCGTCGCACAAACGTGGTTAAATCTGAGAAATTCAGCGAGATCATACAAAGCGCAATGAACCGTTATTTGAACGGTATGCTCACAAACGAAGAAGTCATTCAAGAGCTCCTCAATCTGGCAAAACAGATCGCTGCAGCACAGAAAGAAGGTGACCAGCTTGGCCTAACAGCGGATGAGCTGGCATTCTATGATGCCTTAACAAAGCCGCAGGCGATTAAGGACTTCTATGAGAATGAAGAACTGATTGCCATCACAAAAGAGCTGGCGGATACGCTTCGTAAGAATCGCACGATTGATTGGCAGAAACGCGACTCCGCCAGAGCAAAAATGCGGATGATGATTAAGAAGCTCCTGAAGAAACATCGCTACCCACCTGAAGGCATGGACGACGCAGTCCAGACCGTTATGACACAGTGTGAGCTGTGGACGGATAACGCAGATATGGAACAGCGCGAACATAAGGCGGTTAATTATTCCTTTCGCCATGAACAGAATTTGAGTATGGTTGCTGAAGAACCTGCGCCATATGGAAAGAAAGATTGATTCTTGGAGGTAGAATATGGACGCACGTAAAGGTAACATCTACGAGATATTAAACGGAAACAAGCAGTTTCTGATTCCGGTTTATCAGCGGTATTACAGCTGGGATATCGAACAATGTAAACGCTTGTGGAATGACATCGTTGAGATGCAGAAAAAGGGCAAAGTGGGCCATTTTGTAGGTTCCATCGTGAATATTGCGGAACAAGCAATGCCGACCGGTGTCCAGAAATATATGATTATAGACGGCCAGCAGCGAATGACCACGTTGTCATTACTCCTGCTTGCCCTGCGTGACTACGCAATCAATAATCCGGAAGACACCACCATCAATGCCCGACGCATTGATAATATGCTTTTGAAAAATGAGTACGAAAGCGGCGATGAACGCTATAAACTGCTTCTGACGGAAACTGACCGGGATATCCTGATGCGGCTTGTGGAAGAAAAGCCTATTCCGGATGACACTCGCTCAAAGCTGCTGGACAACTATAAATTCTTTGCCGGAAAGATTGCGGATAAAGAATTACAGCCTGCTGAGGTATACGAATCCATAGGCAAGCTGCAGATCGTAAATATAACGCTGGATCGATCTGTGGATGATGCGCAGGCTATTTTTGAGAGCCTGAATTCCACAGGTAAAGAACTGTCTGAATCCGATTTGATTCGGAACTATGTTCTTATGGGTCTGGAGCCTACTGAGCAGACATATGTTTATGAGCACCTCTGGCGTCCGATGGAATTGCTGTTCGTTTATGAGACGCAAGACTCCGTTATGGACAGATTCTTCAGAGATTATCTGACCATGAAGATTACACGCATTCCGAAGCAGGATCGTGTATATGAGGAATTCAAGCTCTACCACCTGAACTGCGAATTTAGCACTATCAGGGAGCTATGTCAGGACCTGCTCACTTATGCTAAATACTATACGGATATGGTATTCAAGCGGAGCAGCAATCCAGCACTCAAGTCTCTTTACGAAGATATCAACGATCTGCGAATGGAGGTATCTTATCCATTCCTACTTAAAGTACATAATGATTATGCCGAGGGTATCATTTCTGAGGATGACCTGAAGTTGATCATCAGACTGTGTATCAGCTATGTTTTCCGTCGCAGCATCTGTGATATACCGACAAACTCTCTGAATAAGACGTTCGCCACGCTGAAAAATGAAATCAAGCCTGATGACTATGTCAACTCCATCAAGGCATTTTTCGTTATGCGTAATGACTATAAAGAGTTCCCAGATGATGATAAATTTGCGGCGGCCTTTGCATCGAGAGATATTTACACCATGCGCTCCCGTAACTTTATCCTCAGCCATTTGGAGAACTACGGCAACAAAGCGCCGATTATCATCGAGAACTATACGATTGAACATATAATGCCGCAAAACAGCAGTCTAAGCCCAGAGTGGCAGCAGATGCTTGGCGCGAAATGGCGTGAGGTGCAAAAGACTTATCTGCACACTATCGGTAACCTGACGCTCACTGCGTATAATTCTGAAATGAGCGACCATCCGTTTATGGTTAAGATGGATATGGAGGGCGGCTTTAAAGAGAGCGCACTCCGCTTGAATGCTTATGTCGTAAAACTTAATGAATGGAATGAGCAAACGATAAAAGAGCGTGCTGCGCTGCTGGCGGATAAAGCTAAGCAGATCTGGGCTTATCCGGATATGACAGCTGCAGAGCTTGCTCCGTATCAGACCGTGGAGAAACCGGCAGAGCGCTACAGCCTTGAAACTTATGATACGAACGTTTTCACGAAAACGCTGTTTGAAGTTCTGGATCGCAGAATTCAGAACCTCTCACCCGATGTAAAGCGTGAGTTCAAAAAGTTGTATGTAGCCTATAAGCTGGATACCAATTTCGTGGATATCGTATTCCAGAAACAGAGACTTCGTATTTCAGTGAATATGAAGTTCTCAGAAGTGATTGATCCGAATGGAATCTGCCGAGATATAACCGGTATTGGCAGATGGGGCAACGGCGATGTTGAGCTATATATGGAGCACACATCGGACGTCGATCAGATCATGGAGATCGTGGAGCAGTCCTATCGTCTTCAGGCGGATGAATGATGAAGCACAAGTTGAAGTGCTTCAACTTGATTAATACAAGCGAGGGAATGCATGGTTTTTAATACATTTATAAAATGTCAGGTTTGCGGAAGTATTACCAGAGTCCGATTACAGGTTGGATGGCAAGAAGAACATCCTATTGTTGTGGCTTGCGGTAAATGTGGTACTTCCTTATCTGGCAACGTTAAAATAGGACAAGACCGACCGGGGCTGAAGTTTTCTTTCGACAATGCTGATGAAATCCCGGATGCTGAAGCTGATTACATGGTTGAATGCTCTGGTGAATTTCCGACCGTGAAACAAGGCAAAGCAGCGGAGTTGGAAGAAGTTGTCATTACTCCGTTCATTCGCTATATGAATCGTATGAAGACGGATGATTCATATGAGCAGTTCGGAAAAGCGGTATCACAGCTTAATGCAACAGAAAAGAAATGGAAGAACTACAAGAGAATCATTGACCTATTCAAAAGCAAAAGTGAATACCTTGTTCAGGAGATTCAAAAGGAATTCTCCGGACAATACTTTCAGTGCAGAGATGAGTCTGAAGTATTAAGAGCGGTTCATATGATTGAGGTTCATGGTTTTTATTCTGCGCTGAAAAAAGAAATTTTAGACGATCTTTCTTTTAGCGCAGGAATTATGAAACTGGACCCTGCTCAGCTTAAGAGTTTAGTGGCCTTCTTGAATACACATGATGGTTACCATCTTGATGAGCTACAGGATTTAATTTATAAGGCCTACGATGATTTCGTAAAAATATACCAGCGCCTTATTCCGGCGCTTGCAATACAGTATTGCAAAGAGGATGCTTTTGATCTTGAAGTTGAAGGTTCGACAACGAGTAGCTTTGATAGTGTAAAGCAGTTTTATTTGAATGTCTATGAAGCCCTTGGAAATCTGCTCATTATCCCAGTCGCTCTTAATAACATAAAATACAGGGCTGACGCGAATTCGATGAATCCTTTGGAAGCGAATGTGTCTTCATTGGAGGATTTTATAAAGATCACAAAGGCATCGAGGTATCATTTCTGCTTGAACACAGAGGTATACACCGATTTCTTGCGTGTTGTAGTAAATGCAAAACTAAGAAATGCAATTGGACATAATGATGTTGAATATGACGCAGTGAGTCAGATCATTACTTACATTCCGAATCCGAAAGACAGAACCATAAAGAAAACGGAATATCTTCTCGAATTTGAAAACGAAGCGATGCACATGTTTCAGGCGTTATTGGGTGTTTCAGAATACCTGTATCGTCTGAGAGAACTTTCACTTATGTATGATGGCAAAATACCACTTATGGTTCAGGAAAGAGCAAACTGGCCGAAAAAGATAGGTCGTAATGATCCGTGTCCATGTGGAAGCGGGAAAAAATACAAATTCTGTCATGGAAGGAATTAGGGTTGAGGCGATGAAATCCCATGCACTCGCGGAGCAGATCAAGGTTGAGACGATGGGCTTGCCTGATTCCTGAAAAAGTCCCATTTCACGCGGGTTTCCTGAAATAGTGGATATGTTCCCGCGAACTTATGGACTTGAAGCGGACGAGGCAAATTTCGATTTTTTCAGATGAAATCGGCTGGATTTGTTTCCGCGAACGTCGGGAGGCTCTGACATCAAAATGGACGTATCGAGCCACGTTGAGTGCGTGGTTTCGATGTCACGCAAAGCGGAGTAAAGCGGGATAGGTGGCTTAACGGTGCGGTTTATGCGTGCTGGGCAGGATGTACTGCTTTGGCAGGTTGGTTTTGACTTGGATACAAATAAGGGAATGCAGACATCTCACTAGGAGAAATGCATGGATAGATTTTCAGAGAAGAGCCTTCTTTCACTTGGAGATTATTATGTGTATGGGCTCATAGATCCACGCAGTAAGCAAATTTTCTATATTGGAAAAGGCACTAAAAACAGAGTATTTGAACACGAGAAAGAAAGCCTTTACAGTCTGGACAGTGAAAAGTTGAAACTGAAGACCATCGCAGAAATTAAGAATGCCGGATTTGAGGTTGAGAAAAAAATCATCAATTCAAACTTAACCGAAGAAGAGGCATTTGCTGCAGAGGCCTCACTGATTAATGCTTTCAACTATGTTGGTGATGCGGTACTTACAAACATTGTTGCCGGACACCATTCTGCAGAGGCTTTATCGGTTGATGAGTATGAAAGAATAAACGGTGCCGCCCCACTTGAAGATAAAGACATCAGGCATAAAATCCTTGTCATCAAAATAAACAGACTATACCAAAGAGGCATGGATGAGAAGGTATTATATGATGCTGTTCGTGGTGTCTGGAGAACATCAAAGGAAAAGGTTAGAACAGTTGAGTATGTTTTTGGTGTTTACAATTCTTTGATTGTTGCTGTGTATAAGCCGTCAGAGTGGTTTGTATGTAAAGAGGCAAAGGACAGACTTCCAAGACAGGATATTGTTCTTACACCGAAAACTGAAAATAGATTATTCTTTGTGGATGAAAGATATGAGCAGGGATTTCCGCCAGATGAGAATGAATCGTTCTGCATTGGAAAGTCGATAGCCGGATTGAAGTTGAATCAGTCGGCACAGAATCCGATTACATATCTGTATCCACCGGAGAAAGATAAAATTCATATTTAATGAAATCGACAAATCGGTATTTGAGAAGGCAAGTGAATGGGATACCACGATGCAAGATACCATGGAGGAATATGATAATGTCGAAAGATGAGTATTTGATAACCGATACGCCCCTCAAAGCGTTGACGGTTTTTGCAATGCCAATGATTCTTGGAAGTTTTTTTCAGCAAATATACAATATGGCCGACTCTATTATTGTCGGTCAGTTTGTTGGTTCTTCCACACTTGCAGCTGTCGGTGCATGTGCAGCATTGACCAATGTGTTCATTTGTGTGGCGCTGGGAGCCGGTGTCGGGGCCGGTGTGCTTGTGAGCCGTTATTTCGGAGCCAGGGAGTATGGCAAAATGAAAACAATCGTGTCAACCTCCTTGATTAGCTTTTTGCTTCTAAGTATAGTCCTTGGTGTTTTTGGCTTTTTCTTTGCCAACTCGATGATGAGTGGACTGCAAACCCCTGCCGACATACTGGATGATGCAGTACTGTATCTGCGGGTCTATTTTGTGGGCTTTCCGTTTCTGTTTATGTATAACATTCTTTCTACCATGTTCACCTCAATCGGCGAATCCAAAATTCCGCTGGGACTGCTGATTTTTTCGTCCATCCTGAATATTTTAATGGATCTTTGGATGGTAGCCGGGCTAGGTCTCGGTGTGTTCGGTGCGGCTATTGCAACCCTGATTGCACAGGGAATTTCCGCAGTGTTTTCGTTTTTGATTTTCTTTGCACGGATGAAGCAATATAAAAGCCCCTTTAACAGGTTTGATCGGCAGGAGCTGTATTCCATGCTTCGCATTGCGGTGCCGTCGGTTTTACAGCAGTCCACAGTGTCAATCGGTATGATGATCGTGCAGGCAGTGGTAAATCCTT
>ENA-OOWX01001584-OOWX01001584.1-human-gut-metagenome-genome-assembly--contig:-NODE-1584-length-10412-cov-2.191465_pt1 | contig 10412 bp, 8 predicted proteins | sample MGYA00241583_ERZ501335 | MGnify/ENA primary metagenome ERZ501335 (study PRJEB25962, sample SAMEA2042731) | human gut metagenome | biome: human gut; feature: human-associated habitat; material: faeces...
AACCTGTGACCCTCTGCTTGTAAGGCAGATGCTCTCCCAGCTGAGCTATGCTCCCACGCATATTCGCCGCACTTGCGACGTGTTATATAATACTATAAGTCAATTGAAAAGTCAATACTTTTTTGAAACTTTTTTAAACTTTTTTATTTGGTTGTTTGCTCCAGCAATTTTTTAATTTCAGACGGTGTAAACTTGTAATTTTTATCACAAAAGTGACATTCAACATTTACGTCCTCATTATCGTTTACCATTTGCTGTAAAGACTCCCTACCGGTTGAAATAAGAGCATTTTCCACCTTTTCTTTTGAGCAATTGCATCTGTATTCGATTTCACTTTCATCAAGCTTTTCAATATCAATCCCTCTCATTGCTCTCTTGGCAATATCGTCGGGAGACATACCCTTCGAGAGCATAGTTGTGACAGATTCGATATCCTTAATGGAAGCTTCAATTTTAGAAATAATTTCATCGGGGCAGCCGGGAAGTAGCTGAATCATAAATCCGCCGGAATTTGCAACAGACAAATCAGGATTGACAAGCACTCCGAGAGCGCATACTGTAGGCGTTTGCTCAGACACTGCAAAATAATTTGTAATATCCTCTGCAATTTCACCGCTTACAATCTGCGTATTGCCAACATAAGGTTCTTTAAGACCCATATCCTTCATAACGTATAAAAAGCCGTCTGTACCAACAGCACCTCTCACGTCAAGCTTACCTTTATCATTAAGTGGAATTTCAACAACAGGATTTTCAACATAGCCCCTCGCATTACCCTGACTGTCCGAAACGGCAAGAACAACACCTGCCGGACCGCCTCCGTTTAGCCTTAATGTAACACTGTCATCCTTACCTTTAAGCATAACACCCATCATAGAAGCTGCGGTCATAAGACGTCCGAGAGCAGCAGTAGTAACAGCAGAGGTTTTATGGATATTTTCAGCCTTGCTTACCATATCTGTTGTATCACCGGCAATAACAAATGCACTGCCGTCAGTTGTAATATATCTTACTATTTTTCCCATTTAATTATCACCTTTTTTTAAAACAAAATAAATTCTTTCACTGTTATCTTTTATATCATCAAGATTCAGTTCGTCATATATTCCGATTATATTAAAATTATTAAGTACGCTTTTCAGTTCATTAACCGAATATGCTTTTTCATTAAACTCCTCGCTGAAACGGTCATAATTTTTACCGTTATAAACAAAAAAGTCAAGCAAAATTCTGACTGTATTGTCGCCCAAATACTCATTATCCCACGAAAGGAAAAAATCTTCTTCGTCAAAAACAAAGGTATTATTGCCTAAAACATTTTTATGTTTATAAACGGTATTTACATCAAAAACAAATACGCCGCCGTCATTAAGAGAATTATAAACGCAGTCAAAGCACTTTTTAACCTCAACAACGTCCTTTAAATGGTTAATTGAGTCAAGAGAGCAGACGCAACAATCGACCTTATGCGGCAATTCAAAATCCGTCATATCGCCTTTTATAAACATCGCATTCTTTATTTGCTTTGAGCTTGCCACAGTAAGCATTTCATCGGACAAATCAAGCCCAATAACATTATAGCCCAAATCACTCAAATATTTGCTTACAGAGCCTGTTCCGCAAGCCAAATCGAGAACAGTATCACATTTATCGGCATACATTTTAAAAAACGAAGAAATATAATCAGCTCTTTTTTTATATTCAACATTTTCCGTCAGCTTATCATAAAACTTTGCAAATGTATTATAACTCATCGTTTTCTTCCGCTTTGCTTTCGTCCTCAAGTTTAATTTTTTCAAAAATCTTGTCATATCCGTCACAACCGTATTGAAGCGAACGATTAACACGGCTGATTGTAGCGGTTGACGCACCGGTAGCATTTACTATATCTGTATAAACGCATTTTTCAGAAAGCATTTTTGCAACAACTATTCTTTGGCTTATTGTTTTAAGCTCCTGAACAGTACACAAATCTTCAAAAAAGTCATAGCAATCCTCTACCGTTTCAAGTTCAAGAATAGCTCTGAAAAGAAAGTCAATATTATCGTCTTTTAATTTATTATTCATATTATCTGCCCTTTCGACATATTACTCATAATTTAAAGCAATCATATTGTAACACACTAAATCGTGAAAGTAAAGAAAAATCTCCGACAATAATAAAATAATCGGAGATTTTATAAATAAAATTATTCTTTTATAAGTTCATCATAAAAGTCGAAACAATCAAATGTTGCAAAATAATCCTTAGGTGTTTCCGCTCTTCTGATAAGTTTGAACGTTCCGTCTTGATTTAAAAGAATTTCTGCGCTCTTAAGCTTGCCGTTATAATTATATCCCATAGAAAAACCGTGTGCGCCTGCATCGTGAATAAAGAGATAATCTCCCATTTCAATTTCAGGAAGAAAACGGTCAATCGCAAATTTATCACAGTTTTCACAAAGAGAACCCGTTACATCATACTTATGGTCGCAAGGCTCATTTTCCTTACCCAAAACAGTAATATGATGATATGCGCCATAAATAGCAGGACGCATAAGGTTTACTGCGCAAGCATCTACTCCGATATATTCCTTGTGTGTATGCTTTTGGTTAATAGCTTTTGTAATAAGTCCGCCATAGGGGCCAAGCATATATCTGCCAAGTTCTGTATAAATTGATACGTCGTCCATACCTGCAGGCGCAAGAACTTCCTCATATGCTTTTCTTACGCCCTCACCAATAACGAAAATATCATTAGGCTCTTGATCGGGTTTATAAGGAATTCCGATACCGCCTGAGAGGTTGATAAAGGTAATATGTACACCAAGCTTAGCTTTAAGATCGGCAGCAAGTTCAAAAAGAAGCTTTGCAAGCATAGGATAATACTCATTAGTAACCGTATTTGAGCAAAGAAACGAGTGTATACCGAATTCTTCAACGCCTTTTTCCTTAAGGATTCTAAAAGCTTCGTAAATTTGCTCTGTAGTCATACCGTATTTAGCATCGCCCGGATTATCCATAATATCATTGGAAATTTTGAAAATTCCGCCGGGATTATAGCGGCAACTCATTTTTTTAGGTAATTTGCCGCAAGCTTTTTCAACTGCCTCGATATGTGTAATATCATCAAGATTGATGATACCGCCGAGCTTATTACAATATCTAAACTCGTCAAGCGGGGTATCATTTGATGAAAACATAATATCATCACCAACAGCTCCGATGGTTTTAGCCATCATAAGTTCTGTTTTAGATGAGCAGTCACAACCGCAACCATATTCACGAAGAATATTGATTAAAAACGGATTAGGCGTAGCCTTAACTGCGAAATACTCCTTATATCCCTTATTCCAGGAAAATGCTTTTTTAAGATTTTCAACATTTTTCCTGATTCCTTTTTCATCATAAAGATGAAACGGCGTCGGATATTTTGCCGCAATTTCCTCAACCTTTTCCTTTGATACAAACGGTATCTTAGTCATTAATTTATCCTCCTAAATCACATCACTGATTTTTCTATATAATTTTTTATTCCGTTAATTCCTTGCCCTGTAACAGAAGAAAACGGAACAACGGGAACTTTGCCTGCAAATGCAAGCTCTTTACCTGATAAATCAAGTCTTTCCTTGTAAGCGGTTTTCTTAAGTTTATCAGCCTTGGTCATAACTATTATAAACGGAATGTTCATCTCTTTTAAGAAACAAATCATACCCTCATCATCTTTAGTCAAAGGATGGCGCATATCTATAAGAAGAACTACAAGAGCGATATTGCGTCCGCTTTTAAAATACCCTTCCATAAGTTCGCCAAATCGCTTTAACTCTTGCTTGCTTATTTTGGCGTATCCGTAACCCGGCAAATCAACAAATTTAATATTATCAACATCATAAAAGTTAATAGTTATCGTTTTGCCCGGAACGGAACTTACCCTTGCTAAATTTTTTCTGTTGAAAAGCTTATTTAAAAGTGAACTTTTGCCAACATTTGACCTACCTGCAAAAACAACTTCAGGTTCGTCACTTTCCGGTAATTGAGAAAGCACTCCGTAAGCATTTTCAAAGACTGCTTTATTATAATTCATATTTCACCTACTGAGTAACAATATTTGCCTTAGACTTATTGTCTGCTATAACAACATTGTTATTTTTAACGTCTTTTTTTCTTTTAGGTAACGTAACAAGTGCAACAGGCAACAATTCATCAAATGATTTAACACTTACAAATCTGACTGCGTTTTTAACCTCTGCCGAAATTTCGTCAAGGTCCTTAACGTTTTCATTAGGGATTATAACTGTATCACAGCCTGCTTTATATGCTGCCATTGACTTTTCTTTTAAACCGCCAATAGGAAGTGCCTTTCCTTTTAGACTAATCTCACCTGTCATAGCAATGTTCGATTTAATCAAAATTCCGGTAAGTTCACTTACAATAGCAGTTGTGATTGCTAAACCTGCAGACGGACCATCCTTTGGTATTGCCGCTTCAGGTGCATGAATATGTATATCCTTGTTTTTATAAAAATCAGGGTCAATTCCGTATTCATCACACTTAGAACGAATATATGAAACTGCTGTTTTAGCGCTTTCTTTCATAACGTCGCCGAGATTACCCGTAAGTTCGATTTTACCCGTTCCGTCAAGCGCCGAAACCTCAATCGGAAGCATTGTTCCGCCCACGCTTGTCCACGCAAGACCGTTAACAACACCAACTTGGTCTTCGTCACTTGCCAAATCCTTTTCGAATTTTCTCTTACCTAAATATTTTTCTATATTATCATTTGTCACCTTAAACGATTTCGCTCCGCTCTCAAGGGCAACAGTTGCTTTTCTGCAAAGAGTTGCAATTTCCTTTTCAAGTTTACGAACTCCCGCTTCTCTTGTATAATTTTCAATCAAAGCGTTTATTGCGTCATCGCTCACTTTAAATTCCCTGCCGTTTAAGGAATGTTTAGCCATTTCTTTTTTAATCAAGTGTTCCTTGGCAATATGAAATTTTTCAAGTGCGGTATAAGAATTAAGTTCAACAACTTCCATACGGTCATATAACGGCTCAGAAATTGACGAAGTATCGTTTGCCGTGGTAATAAACAGCACTTTGCTCAAATCTACAGGAAATTCGATATAGTGGTCTGTAAACGAATTATTCTGTTCCGGGTCAAGCGCCTCTAAAAGAGCAGATGATGGGTCTCCCTTAAAATCATTACCAACCTTATCAATCTCATCAAGCAAAATTATCGGATTCATAACGCCGCTTTTAATAACAGCCTCGATAATTCTGCCGGGCATTGAGCCGATATAAGTTTTTCTGTGTCCTCTAATTTCAGCCTCATCGTGTATGCCACCCAAAGCAATACGTACATATTTGCGTCCCATACTTTTTGCAAGGGACTTAACAATAGAGGTTTTACCTACTCCGGGAGGTCCGGCAAGGCAAAGAATTTGACCTGTAAAATTAGGATTACGTTTATAAACAGCCAAAGAATCTACTATTCTATCCTTTATCTTGTCTAAACCGTAATGCTCTTTATCAAGGATTTTTCTCGACTTTTCTAAATTAATTGAATCTTTAGTATATTTTCCGAAAGGAATTTCAAGACATTTATCAAGATATATTCTTTCAACCGTTCCCTCATGTGAGCCTGACGGCATTTTTGAAAGCTTATCACATTCTTTAAGAAGTTTTTCTTTAATATCTTCATTACATTTAAGCGCATTGATTTTATCCCTGTATTCCTCTGCTTCCTCCTGCGGATTATCTCCCTCACCGAGCGCATCGGAAATAACCTTCATTTCTTCACGAAGATAATATTCACGCTGACTTTTATCGATTTCATTTTGAACCTTTTCCTGAATTTCGCTTTCAATTTCAAGTGCGGTATTTTCTTTCTTTAAATAAGCAACAAGCTGACAAATCCTGTCTGCCGGGTCAAGAGCTGCCAAGATATCCTGTTTTTCATAATAATCAAGGAAAGTATTTGAGCAAACAAAATCTGCAAGCTCGCCCGAATCTTTAATAGAAATAACCTTTGCGATTACTTCATTACTGATTTTTGGCATTAATGAGGCATAGTGTTCAAATTCTCTTTTGATTATTCTTTGATAAGCCCTATTTTCGTCCTCATCTATTTCAAGATTAGACGGATTTTCGCTTGCAAGCTCAACAAGTCCCGAAACGTATGGTTTTACAGAAGTCAAGCTGTAAAGAACTGCTCTTTCACCGCCCTCAACTACAACACGCATATTGTCGCTGCCGGGAATACGCATCATTTGTCTGATATTGCAAATAACACCCGTATCGTACATATCGTCAATATTAGGCTCGTCCACCGATGCATCCTTTTGGCATACAAGAAAAACTCTTTGGTCATCATCCATTGCTTTTTGAAGAGCTTTTACACTTTTCCTTCTGCCAACGTCAAAGTGAAGCACCATTTTCGGAAATACTACAATACCCCTAAGCGGAATAATCGGTAATTCTAAAAATAAATTTTCTTTATTATCGTTCATATATTAAAACCTACTTAGTTCATTATAAATAATTAGTATATATTATATACTAATGCACAAAAAAAGGCAATATCTAAATATAGTAAAAAAAGAGTTTCTGAAAAGAAACTCTTTTTTACTGTATTATTATGCATTCTTTAAATTAGAAGTAGTAAGGCGTTTCGGAGTCTTATTAGGATTGCGAAGAATAATAGGCTCATCGCCCTTTCTTACGGCATCCTCTGTAATAATAACCTTTTCAATCGTATAATCGCTCGGAGCCTTAAACATAAGGTCCTTAAGAACTGCCTCAAAAACACTTCTAAGTCCTCTTGCACCCGTGTGACGTTCAAGAGTGATATCAGCAATTGCTTCAAGTGCATCAGGCTTAAATTCAAGCTTAACGCCGTCAAATTCAAATAATTTTTGATATTGCTTTACAATAGCATTCTTAGGCTCAGTCATTATTCTGACAAGAGCTTTTTTATCAAGATTTTGCAGTACGGTTATAACAGGAACACGGCCGATAAGTTCAGGAATAAGACCGTACTTAACAAGGTCGTGTTGTTCCGCTTTTTTCATAATATCGTCGCCGTCAAAATCCTCAGCTTCAATATCAGCGCCAAAACCAAGTGATTTACCGCCGATTCTTTTTTCAATAATCTTTTCAATTCCGTCAAATGCACCGCCGCAAATGAAAAGTATATTTGAAGTATCTATTTGAATATATTCTTGCTGTGGGTGTTTTCTTCCACCGGTAGGAGGAACATTTGAAACAGTACCCTCTAAAATTTTAAGAAGTGCCTGCTGTACACCTTCGCCCGATACATCTCTTGTAATGGATACATTTTCTGATTTCTTTGTAATCTTATCTATTTCATCAATATAAATAATACCATATTGTGCTTTTTCGATATCATAATCTGCTGCCTGAATCAGCTTTAATAAAATATTTTCTACATCTTCACCGACATACCCCGCCTCTGTCAGTGTGGTTGCATCTGCAATTGCAAACGGCACATTTAAAAGTCTTGCCAGATTCTGAGCAAGAAATGTCTTACCGGAACCTGTCGGACCCAGCATTAAAATATTACTTTTCTGTAATTCTACATCAACGTCTTTCCCTGATAAAATTCTCTTGTAATGATTATAAACCGCTACAGCCAGTACTTTCTTTGCCTCGTCCTGTCCGATAACATAGTCATCTAAAAATTCTTTTATTTCTTTTGGCTTTAACAGATTAATTTCCATATCTTCTGCCGGATTGCCGTCATCTTCTTCTTCTTCAAATTCTTCATCAAGAATATCACTGCAAATACTTACACACTGGTCACAAATGTAAATTCCGTTCGGACCGGATATCAGCTTTTTTACCTGATCCTGTGTCTTATTGCAAAATGAACATCTCAACTTTTCATCTATACCTCTGCCTGCCATGAAATCCTCCAACAATAATAATGTAATTTATAAAAGGACTGTTGCGAAAAGCAACAGTCCCGTCATTTAAAACTATCTCTTTTCAACTACGCTGTCAATAAGACCATAAGCTACAGCTTCCTGTGCTGTCATATAGTTATCACGCTCTGTATCACGAGATATTTCTTCTTCTGACTTGCCAGTATTGGCTGCCAGAATTTCATTCAACCGATTTCTAGTCTTTAAAATATTTTCTGCAACGATTCTGATTTCTGTTTCCTGTCCTTTGGCACCGCCTGAAGGCTGATGAATCATAATTTCAGAATTCGGGAGAGCAAGTCTTTTGCCCTTTGCACCGCCCGCAAGCAAAAATGCACCCATGCTTGCTGCAAGTCCCATGCACATCGTAGATACATCACACTTAATATACTGCATTGTATCATAAATTGCAAATCCGGCAGATACAGAACCACCCGGACTGTTAATGTAAAGGTGAATATCCTTGCTTGGATCTTCTGCCTCTAAAAATAACATCTGTGCAATAACAATATTTGCAGATACATCTGTCACTTCTTCTCCTAAGAAGATAATTCTGTCTTTTAAAAGTCTTGAATAAATATCATATGACCGTTCTCCACGGCTGGTCTGTTCAACGACATAAGGCACTAAACTCATAATTTCTGTCCTTTCTTACGCGAAAATTACTTTTCTACAGTTGAATTTACGATAAGATCTACTGCCTTCTGGATAGCAATATCACTTCTGATCTGCTTTCCTTCAAATTCTCCCATAAATTCTTTAATCTGTGAAAGTTCCATCTTATACATATCAGCCATCTTCTGAAGCTCTGCATCGAATTCTTCATCGGATACCTGAATATCTTCTGCCTTTGCAACTGCTTCAAGTACCAGTCTTGTCTGGATTCTCTTAACAGCTTCCGGCTTCATTTCTTCTACAATCTTATCTGCTGTCATACCTGTGTACTGGAAGTACTGGTCGATAGATAAGCCCTGCTGCTGTAATCTCTGTGCAAAGTCTTCTACCATTCTGTTTACCTGTGTATTAATCATAGCTTCCGGAATGTCCATCTTAGATGTTTCTACAATCTTAGCGATTGCTTCGTCTTCCTTCTTAGCCTTTGCTTCATTTTCCTTGCGAACGGAAATTGTCTTCTTTAAGTCTTCCTTGTATTCAGCAAGTGTATCGAAATCTGATACATCCTGTGCAAAATCATCATCTAATTCAGGAAGCTGCTTTTCCTTGATTTCCTTTACGGATACCTTGAATGTAGCCGGCTTGCCCTTTAATTCTTCTGCATGATATTCTTCCGGGAATGTTACGTTGATTTCTTTTTCTTCGCCAATGTTCATGCCGATTAACTGTTCTTCAAAGTTGTCGATGAATGAATGAGAACCGATTGTTAAAGGATAGTTTTCACCCTTTCCGCCTTCAAATGCAACACCGTCAACAAAACCTTCAAAGTCAATAACAGTCATATCGCCGTCTTTAACAGCTCTGTCTTCTACTGTTACTGTTCTTGAGTTCTGTTCCTGAACCTTCTTTAATTCTTCTTCTACGTCTGCATCTGTTACTTCTGTATCAGCCTTTTCTACTTCAACACCCTTGTATGTGCCAAGTTCTACTTCCGGCTTTACAGCTACTTCTGCTGCGAAGATGAATGGCTTGCCTTTTTCTAACTGTACAACAGAAATCTTAGGCTGTGAAACGATTTCTAACTTGCTTTCTTCAGCTGCTGTGGCATATGCTTCAGGAATGATAGCGTTTGCTGCATCTTCGTAGAATACTTCTGCACCATACATCTGCTCAATCATCTTACGAGGTGCCTTACCTTTTCTGAAACCCGGGATAGAAATCTTGTTCTTATCTTTATTATAAGCCTTATTTAAACCTGCTTCAAACTCCTCTGCTGTTGACTCGATTACGAGTTTGACCATGTTCTTTTCTTCCATCTGTTCTACTTTAAAACTCATTGTTACTATTTCCTCCTTAAAGATATATGTAAATTTTTCTAGCGTACAACGTACATATTAGGCATTATAACATAACTTTTTTTACTTTACCAGTAAAATTTTTCTTCAATTTATTTATTTTTTATTTCACGAACCGCCTGTGTTTATGTTATAGTAAGAATACTATCAAATCTGTCCGGATGACAGATAAAAAAATGGGAATGGGGATTTATATGAATGAGATAAAAGAAAAATCAGTTGAAGTTTCCCGCACGGAGGTTTCACATTTACTGTGTAACCGTGATATGAACGGTGCCGGAAGACTTTTTGGCGGACAGCTTTTAATGTGGATTGACGAAGTCGCAGGCATTGTTGCCAAACGCCACTGCGAATGTAACGTTACCACGGCAAGCATTGACAACTTACAATTTAAGGAAGCATGTTATCTGGGTGATGTCATCGTTTTAATCGGCTATCTGACCCATGTTGGCAATTCTTCCATGGAAGTACGCATTGACACCTACGTGGAAAAGAAAAACGGCAAACGTTATCCTGTCAA
>ENA-OOWX01001590-OOWX01001590.1-human-gut-metagenome-genome-assembly--contig:-NODE-1590-length-10375-cov-2.486725_pt1 | contig 10375 bp, 8 predicted proteins | sample MGYA00241583_ERZ501335 | MGnify/ENA primary metagenome ERZ501335 (study PRJEB25962, sample SAMEA2042731) | human gut metagenome | biome: human gut; feature: human-associated habitat; material: faeces...
CAGCCGACCAGGCGGCGGTGCGTGAGGTTACGGAAGAACTCGGACTAAAGCCGGTCAAGGTACGCCTTGTTGCTTCATACGCCTATCAGAAAAAGCAGATGCTGATGACGGGCTTTCTGGCTGAGCTTCCCGAGGGCGATTTCTCGCTTTCGGATGAGCTGATTGCGGCGCAGTGGTTTGACGAAGCCGAAGTCGGTGTAAGGCTTGCAGGCAGCTCTGTCGCAAAGCTGTTATTCAAAGATATAAAAGGAGCAAAGCTATGAGAAAAGATCTACCGCCTATAGAGCCGTATGAGCGTACCGCTCATTATTACGAAACCGACAGAATGGGCATAATACACCATTCAAATTATATAAGATGGTTTGAAGAAACAAGAATACATTATCTTGACAAAGCAGGCTACCCCTATTCCGAAATGGAAAAGGACGGAGTTATGATACCTGTGCTTTCTGCTGAATGTACTTATAAGAATGCCGTGCGTTTTGACGAAACAGTGCTTATAGACCTTAAGATCACAGAGTTCAACGGCTTTAAAATGACAATTGATTATGTGGTAAAAGGCAAGGAAAACGGCGATTTAAAAGCCACAGGCAGAACACGTCACTTCTTCGTGAACAGCGATTTCAAGCCGGTAAGAGTAAAGGACAAGTATCCGAGAGTGTACGAAGTTTTCAACAGTCGCAAGGAGGAAGAATGAAAAGGATAAACATAAACGAGAATAAAATCAACATTGTATTTGATATTGAGGATAACGGACAGATAAAGCTGATGCACTTTTCGGCGCTCCCGTTCAATGAAAACGATATATGGGACGAGATGTTTGAAAAGGATCATTTAGGTTGTTTTGATATAGCGCAGGTTGAAATTGCGGGACTTGACCGTCCGTGTGAACGTCACGGCACGAAGTACATAGTAACGGCACCGGGCTACAGACTTAAGTACAAGGATTTTTCCGATACCCGTGACAATATCGGCAGACTTATAAAGGTAACGCAATATGACGAGCCGACAGGTATAGAAGTAATCAGCACGTTCCGTTTCTATGATGGCATAAGCATAGTGCGCACCTATACGGAAGTCAGAAATACATCTGCGACCGAAACATACACGCTGACCTATGTTTCATCGTTCAACTATCTCGGTTTTGAAAAAGAGGGTATTCTTCCTCGTGACGATAAGTTTATTATAAAGATACCGCATAATTCGTGGCAGAAGGAAATGCTGTGGCAGGACTACACCTTTGAACAGCTCGGTATGCCGCAGTCACAGAAAGACGGCTGGGAACACTGCGGTAAGGCGATAAATGTAACAAATGTTGGTAATTGGTCAACAAACGAATATCTCCCTATGGGATATATTCAGAATACCGAAACAGGAAACGGGCTTTTCTGGCAGATTGAGCATAACGGCTCGTGGCACTGGGAGATAAGCGACCAGAGAGGACATTTTTACCTTGCACTCAGCGGACCTAACGAACAGCAATCCCACTGGTTCAAGAACCTTGCTCCCGGGGAGAGTTTTACGTCCGTTCCTGTTGCAGTCGGCGTATGTTGTGACTTTGACGAGGGTATGGGCGAGCTTACAAGATACCGCCGTGCGATACGCAGAAAGAATGCCGATAACGAAAAGCTGGCGGTTATTTTCAACGACTATATGAACTGCCTTTGGGGCGACCCTACCGAAGAAAAGGAAATACCGCTTATAAAAGCCGCCGCAGAGGCAGGATGCGAGTATTACTGCATTGATTGCGGATGGTATGCGGATGGTTTCTGGTGGGACAGCGTGGGCGAGTGGCAGGAGAACCGCCGCCGCTTCCCGAACGGTCTTAAGAAGGTGACCGATGAGATAAGAAAATACGGTATGATACCGGGCGTATGGCTTGAGATAGAAGTTATGGGCATAAACTGCGAAATGGCAAAGAAAGTGCCTGACGAATGGTTCTTTATGCGGCACGGCAAGCGTGTATACGATCGTTCACGCTATCAGCTTGACTTTTCAAATCCCGAAGTCAGCGCTTATGCCGACGGCGTAATTGACCGCCTTGTAAAAGATTACGGTGTAGGCTACATAAAAATGGACTACAACATAGAACCTGGCATAGGCACTGAGATTAACTGTGACAGCGTCGGCGAAGGACTTATGCGACACGAAAAGGCATATCTTGCGTGGCTTGACGGCGTGTTTGCACGTTATCCGGAGCTTATCATAGAAAATTGCTCAAGCGGCGGTATGAGAATAGACTATGCTCAGCCGCTATTCGATACAGTCAACGAGCGATCAGGACGATTACAGAAGATACGCTACAATAGCGGCAAACGCACCGACAGGTCTTTGCCCCGAACAGAGCGCTATATGGTCATATCCGCTGACAGACGGCGACAGGGAAGAGGTCGTGTTCAATATGGTAAACGCTATGACACAGCGTATCCATCAGAGCGGACACCTTGCAAATCTCAGCCCCGAGCGAATGTCACTTGTAAAAGAAGCGCTTGAATGCTATAAAAGTATCCGTGAAGATATTAAGAGATCGGTACCGTTCTGGCCTTTAGGATTATCTCATATCGGTGACGAATGGGTAACACTGGGTCTTAAAGCAGAAAATAAAGCCTATCTTGCGGTATGGCGCAGACAAGGAAACAACGAGTGCTGTAATATACCGATAAGATACGCTACAGAAAACGCAAAGGCACGTTGTATCTATCCGTCGTTCGATGAGGGAAAACATATGTTCAATCCTTTGTCAAGGTCCCTTTCTGTAAAACTGCCCGAATGCTTCACGGCAAGGCTTTTTGAAATAGAATTGTAATAAAAAGGATAAGTGTTGACTTTTATACTTTAGAGTGATAAAATAGTAGTATTATTATAGAGGTATTTTACCTATTTGCTTTTGAGAAAGGGAAACGCAATGAACACAAAACTTGTTTCAAAGGATAAAGACGAGCTTTTCAAAGCGATAATGGAGCTTAGAAGTATTGAAGAATGCTATGACTTTTTTGAGGATCTGTGCACTATAAGAGAGCTTGAATCAATGGCTCAGCGTCTGCACGTTGCAAAACTGCTTGTAGAGGGCAGAGTATACAGCGATATAGTCGAAGAAACAGGAGCCAGTACTGCCACGATAAGCCGTGTAAACAGGTCTTTACAGGGCGGAAATGACGGCTACTCCATCGTTTTCGACAGAATGAAGGATAACGATTGACCGAAAGGGTGATAATATGTCGGCATACGGTTGTTTTGCGGACGTTTACGACACGCTGACTTCCAATATCGACTATAATGAGCTTGCCGGGTATTATGACAGAATAATTACTTCTCACGGCGGCAAAAGGGGTATACTTCTTGACCTCGCCTGCGGTACGGGCAGTATGTCGATGCAGTTTTCCGCTCTCGGATATGATGTTATCGGAGTGGACCTAAGCACCGAAATGCTCAGTGTAGCAAAGGAAAAACCGCACAAAAACATAGAGTATCTGTGTCAGGATATGTGCGAGCTTGATATGTACGGTACTATTGACGTTACCGTATGTGTGCTTGACAGCATTAACCATCTTGACAGTAAAGAGGATATGCTGCGTTGCTTTAAGTCGGTATCTCTCTTTTGCGATCCGAAAGGACTTTTTGTGTTTGACATTAACACTGTGAGAAAGCACAGAGAGGTGCTTGCGGATAATACATTCGTGTACGATATGGAGAAAGTCTACTGCGTATGGCAGAATTATTTTGACAGTGACAGTGGCGACAACAGGGTAGATATAGCACTTGATATTTTCACTGAAAACGAGGACGGCTCTTATGAGCGTTCCTGTGAGGATTTTTCAGAGATTGCTTTACCGCTTGAAGAAATTGAAGAATTACTGCATAAGGCAGGATTTAAAATTCTTGACAGATATAATTATATGACAACTGAAAAGGGCAGTGAGGACAGCGAAAAGGTGCTTTACTGCTGTGCAAAGGAAGCAGAATAAATGGGAAAGATAGTAAGAGCATTATCAGCAGACGGCAGTGCGCTTTGCAGTGCAATCGACACTACCGATATTGTAAACGAAATACACAGAATACACGGCACATCGGCTACAGCGTCAGCGGCGGCAGGCAGACTTGCCACTGCGGCTTGTATTATGGGTGCGCTTATGAAAAACGAAACCGACAGACTTGAGCTGAGGATAAACGGCGGCGGAAAAATCGGTACAATTACGACCGTAGCCGACTACAGAGGCAACGTGAAATGCTGTATGGATAATCCTTTTGCCGATCTGCCGCTCAACTCCAAAGGCAAACTTGATGTCGGAGGAATAGTAGGCACGGACGGTTATCTTTCGGTGATAAGAGATCTCGGTATGAAAGAGCCTTATGTAGGACAGGTGCCTATAGTGAGCGGAGAAATAGCTATGGACGTAACGCAGTATTATGCGGTAAGCGAGCAGATACCTACCGTCTGCGCACTGGGCGTACTTGTCGATACCGACCTTACGATAAAAAAGGCAGGCGGATATATGATACAGCTTGTACCGCCCGTGAACGAAGCCGCTATAGATTTTATAGAAGAAAATATCAAGGATATGCAGTCTGTGACAAAAATGCTTGAGGACGGACTTACTCCCGAAGAGATAGCACTTAAAGGTCTTAAAGGTCTTGATGGTGAAATTCTTGACAGCTGGGAGGCACAGTATTACTGCGACTGCTCAAGAGAGCGTACCGAGCAGGTGCTGATAACACTCGGCAAGGACGAGCTTGCAAAGCTTGCAGAGGAAGAGCCGGTCACGGAAGTGTGCTGTCATTTCTGCGATAATAAATATCGTTTTACATCGGAAGAACTGAAAGAACTTATCAAGAGGATATAATTTCTTATGAAAAAATGGCTTGTCAGAAATACGGACAATGCACTTGCAATGAAACTCAAGACCGACACGGGACTGCCGATGCTTTTGTGCAGTCTGCTTGTCGGCAGAGGAATATACACAGCCGAGCAGGCACAGCAGTATTTCAACGGTACAGAGCTTTCCGACCCCTTGCTTATTGCGGATATGGATAAGGCAGTACAGGCGATAGAAGAAGCGGTTGACAATGAAGTAAAGATAACCGTATACGGCGATTATGACTGTGACGGTGTTACTTCTACCGTTATGCTTTTCACACATCTTGATGCAATAGGTGCTGACGTAAACTGGTACATACCCACCCGTGAGGAAGGCTACGGGCTGAACGAAAATGCAATACGCAAACTGCACGAGGACGGTACGGGTCTTATAATAACGGTTGACAACGGCGTTTCAGCCGTCAACGAGGCCGAGCTTATATATGAACTTGGAATGAAGCTGGTCGTCACCGACCACCATCAGCTTCCTGAGATTCTGCCTAAAGCGGAGGCTATCGTAAATCCGCACAGACAAGATGACAGCTCTCCCTATAAAGAACTTGCAGGCTGCGGCGTTGCGCTAAAGCTCATTATGGCACTGGAACGTGACGTTGAAGGTGTTCTTGAGCAGTATGCCGACCTTGCGGCTATCGGCACTATAGGCGATGTTGTTGCACTGACAGGAGAAAACCGCATAATAGTAAAGCGTGGACTTCTTGAAATGCAGTACAGCGAAAATCAGGGACTTCTGGCGCTTATCAATGCGGCGGGACTTGATGCCGAAAGTATTACTTCTACAGGCATAGCGTTCGGCTTATGCCCCCGTATAAATGCCGCAGGACGTTATGACAGTCCGAAAGCGGCGGCAGAACTTCTTATGGCTCAGACCGGACAGATAGCTGAGATAAAAGCGCAGGAACTGAATGAGCTGAATGCTAAGAGAAAACAGATCGAAAACGATATTCTCGAAATGGCAAAGGCTCAGCTTATTGCCGACCCTAAAGCGTTCAACTCCCGTGTGCTTATTGTTTGCGGCGAGGGCTGGAATCACGGAATTATCGGTATAGTAAGCGCAAGACTTCTTGAACTTTACGAAAAGCCCTGTATCGTCATAGGCATAGAGGGCGATGAGGCAAGAGGCTCAGCGAGAAGCATCGAAGGCTTTTCGCTTTATACCGCACTTGATGCGTGCAGTGAGCATCTTACACGTTTCGGAGGTCATACGAAGGCGGCAGGCTTTTCACTTCCGAAAGACAAGGTAGATGATTTTATAGCTCAGCTGAGAAGCTATGCGGATGAAAAATTCCCTTCAATGCCGGTTATGACAACGGAGGCTGATATTGAGCCGGAGCTGTCTGACCTTGAAATATCTTCAATCGAGAATCTTCGTCATTTACAGCCTTACGGTGAAGAAAACAACGCTCCGCTGTTTTTGATGAGAAACTGCATGATAATATCATCACGACCTCTCAAAGACGGAAAGTATACGTCGTTTACGGCAGAGTATAAAGGTTCGCAGTTCAAGTTCCTCTGTTTCAGCATTTCATACGATAAATTCGGATATTTTCCCGGCGATAAGGTCGATGTGCTCAGCAATATCGAGATAAACGAATATAATGATAAAAAAAGCGTCAGCGTAAGAGTAAAGGACATACGCAGAAGTGATTTTCCGCAGGATAAGTATTTTGCCGCAAGGAATTTCTATGAAAAAATCCTCAGAGGCGAAAAAACCGATCCACGACTTCTTAAACGTATCCTGCCCGATAAGGAAAACATGAAGCTCCCGTTCGACCTTGCAAGAAAGTTGACTTCTATAGATTCAGCCGCACAGATTGCAATGTCACACGGAATGAATTACTGTCTGTTTATGATGTGTCTGCACATATTTGCGGAGTTCGGACATCTTAAGCTTGACAGAATAAACGGTACAATGGAGTTTATCAAGGGCGGCAGACGTATAGAGCTTGAAAACTCGGCAGTTGTTAAAAGGATAATGAAATCCTGCAGCTGAAAAATTACGGAGTGAACGGAGGCGATAAGCATGACATATACGATAGATATGCTTATTGACAAGATAAAGGAAGTAGGAAAGAGCTACGACCTTGATAAAATACAGGCGGCTTATGAGCTGGCGGAAAAAGCGCACGACGGTGTTTTCCGCTCGTCCGGAGAGCCTTATATTACGCACCCTGTAGCAGTAGCATATATACTTGTAGAACAGTTCTGCATGGATACGGATACAATATGCGCCGCACTTCTGCACGATGTTGTAGAGGATACCGATGTCGGACTTGACGTTATACAAAAGAAGTTCGGCGAGGATGTCGCTCATCTTGTTGACGGCGTTACAAAGATAGGTCAGGTTCCCCTTAACACCCGGGAGGAACAACAGGCGGAGAATATCCGTAAGATACTTATTGCAATGTCAAAGGATATTCGTGTTATTATCATAAAGCTCGCCGACAGACTTCATAATATGAGGACGCTTGCGAGCAGACCGCCCGAAAAGCAGCGCAAGACCTCTCTTGAAACGATGAATTTCTACGCACCTATAGCCCACAGGCTCGGTATCAGTGATGTAAAGGAAGAAATGGAAGACCTTGCCCTGCGCTATCTTGATCCTTACGGCTTCAAGGAGATAGAGTCGCTTCTTGATGTCCATAAGGATGAACGTGATACGTTTATTGACAAGATAAAAGGTATGATAAGAGAACGTATATCCGATATTCAGCCTCCGCCGATAATCGAGGGCAGAGTAAAAAGCATATACAGCATTTACAAGAAGGTTTATGTCAAGGGAAAGGATTTTTCAGAGATATACGATATATATGCCGTGAGGATCATTCTTCAGACAGTTGTCGAGTGCTACAACGTACTCGGTATTATTCACGATATGTTCCGTCCTATCCCTTACCGTTTCAAGGACTATATAGCCATGCCAAAACCTAACCGCTACCAGTCGCTTCATACGACCGTTATCGGCAGGGAAGGCATACCCTTTGAAGTACAGATAAGAACGCAGGAAATGCACAACACCGCTCAGTACGGCGTTGCGGCACACTGGAAATATAAAGCCGGAATATCTGGAAACGTTGCAGGCGAAAAGCGTTTTGACTGGATAAGACAGCTTCTTGAACAGCAGCAGGAAGCAGACGATGTAGAACAGATATCTGAAGCTATCAAGGTCGATCTTGCCCCCGATGATGTATATATCTTCACTCCCAAGGGTGACGTCATAACGCTGCCTGCAGGCTCTAACGTTATAGATTTTGCCTACGCTATCCATACGCAGGTCGGCAACAAGATGACGGGCGCTAAGGTCGGCGGCAGAATGGTGCCGTTTGATCATACACTGCATACGGGCGATATTGTTGAGATACTGACCAGCGGAAGCGATAATTACGGTCCTAACCGTAATTGGAGCGAGATAGCAAAGACCAACGAAGCCAAGGCAAAGATAAGAGCGTGGTTCAAGCGTGAACGCAGAGAAGAGAATATCGAGTGCGGTAAAGCGGCATTTGAAAAAGAGATACGCAGAAACAATATTATTGTTGACGACGAAATACTTTTACAGTCTGCTCACCGTCAGCGCTTGTCATCGGTTGACGATCTGTATGCGGCTATAGGCTACGGCGGTGTACAGCTTTCCAAAATCATTACCCGCCTGAAGGAAGAGCAGGTAAAACAGCAGAGATTAAATGCAGCTCAGGCTCAGCCCATAGATATAGAAAAGACTATAGCCGACAACAATAAGAGAGCACAGAAGAACGGAGTTGTCCTCGACGGAATTGACGACTGCGCCGTAAAATACGCACAGTGCTGTAATCCGCTCCCCGGAGATGATATCATGGGCTTTATCACCCGTGGCTACGGGGTTTCGATTCATAAAGCGGATTGTCAGAACGTAAAGCTCGGTATGCAGGGCGAAAACAAGGACAGATGGGTAAAGGCGCATTGGGCGGTGAACTCGAGCAGCTCGTTCAGAGCGACTGTTGATATCATTGCGGACGACAGAACGGCGCTTATTGCGGATATCACAACGGCAATTGCAAGCAACCATCTGCCTATTCACGAGATAAATGCGCATTCGCTTAAAAACGGTAATGCGAACATTGTTCTTACAATCGAAGTAAGCGGTATTGACCAGCTGAAGAGTATAATACTCCGACTTCAGAAGATACCCGGAGTAATCTCTGCCGAAAGGACAGGAAAACAGTAATGGAAATTAAAACACTCACCTTAGGCGAGCTTGGCACAAATTGCTATATTGTGATCAGCGCCGCAGGAAACGCCGCAGTAATAGACCCTGCGGACGATGCACAGCGCATTCTTGATGCTCTGGGAGCCGAAAACGCAGAGCTTAAAATGATACTTCTCACACACGGACATTTTGATCATACAGGTGCCGCCGCAGATCTGAAAGAACAGACAGGCGCAAAGGTGTACATACACGCAAAAGACGAATGTATGCTTGACGACACAATAAAGAATGTTGCATATCTCTGCCCCGATTATTCCTACAAGCCGTTTTCGGCAGATAAACTTCTTTCTGACGGCGATATAATACGTCTTGATGAGATAGAGTTCAGTGTTATGAGCACTCCCGGACATACGTCCGGCAGTGTGGTTTATTTTGCCGATAACTATATGTTTGCAGGTGATACAATTTTTGAGGGCTCGGCAGGAAGAACCGATTTCTATTCGGGGGATTATATCGCACAGCGCAACAGCCTTGCAAGACTTGCGGCACTGCGTGAGGATTATATAATCTATCCCGGTCACGGCGGCTCAACCACGCTGAAGCAGGAAAAGAAGTTCAATCCTTACCTCGGACAAAGTCCGGTGGATTTCTTCTGATATGATAAAATCGTTATATTTTGATAACACGGCATATAAATCTGCCTATGAGCTTGAGCGGCTGATAAGGAATTTTTCCTTACCGCACAAGCTTGAATTTTATACAGACAGAATTCCGGACGGTACAGATTACGCATACTTTTGCGCCGATAACGGCAAATTATCCGTTACCGTATCTGATAATGATACCGTGCATAAGGAATCCTCAGACGTATGCGAGCTGTCCGATTATGAGAATGAGCTTTGCAGACTGCTGTGCAGATGTATGGAAAAGCATGGTCACAACCAGCTTCCGTGGGGAATACTTACGGGAGTACGCCCGGTGAAATATATCCGAAGCATTTACGAAACCCGTAGCAATGCGGAAGAATATCTTCGTAATTCGTTGCTTGTAAGCAATAAGAAAATACGGCTTGCAAACGATGTAATACGCATTCAGAAACCGGTTCTGGACTCGCTTGACCTCAGGAAGATAAGCCTGTATGTTTCGATTCCTTTCTGCCCGTCACGTTGCAGTTATTGTTCGTTTGTATCTGCATCGGGTGAGGGTGCGCTTAAACTGACAGACGATTATTTTGAACTTCTTCTGGGAGAACTTGATATCTATGCGGATATAGTAAAACGGTTCTCGCTTGAAGTTGATACGGTATATATCGGCGGCGG
>ENA-OOWX01001591-OOWX01001591.1-human-gut-metagenome-genome-assembly--contig:-NODE-1591-length-10361-cov-2.228799_pt1 | contig 10361 bp, 10 predicted proteins | sample MGYA00241583_ERZ501335 | MGnify/ENA primary metagenome ERZ501335 (study PRJEB25962, sample SAMEA2042731) | human gut metagenome | biome: human gut; feature: human-associated habitat; material: faeces...
CCGCCCCTAGACCCTGTCGGGGGCTTCGCCCCTGCGACCCCATTTTTAATATTTACAAGAGGTTTTTCGACAGCCTGAGACACCTATTTTTAGGTGTCTTTGTTGTTTAATTAAGATTGTTTATTTTGACAATTCGTTATATAACTGATTCCAGAAACATTCTTCGTGTTCATTCACTAAGCATATCTGCAAAATACTTACACATCTGAGGATTCCTTATCAGCACAGGACCGATAAGATGAGTGCCGTAAAAATTACCGTAATGCACGCCCTCTTTGTTGTCATCCTTGCCGTTCCCGCTTCCCTGCTTTACATCAAACAGCGGTGAATCAACTCCTGTTGTAAGGCTCGCCTTATTCACAAAGCCTATTATATCTCCGCCACACAGCGAAGTAGCGCAAAGGCTGTCGGTAACAATCCTCTCTTTTCCTTCAATCGTTTCATAAGGAAAGAATGAAAGTCCCTCGTGCTTTACACCGTCACAGTCGGTAACACTCTGTCCGAACATCTCAAACGAATTGCCTGTTGCAAGAATGACCGTACCGTTATCAAGAGCAGATTTGATATTCTCCTTGTAGCCTTGCAGATATTCCAGTGCTACCTTCTGATTTCTCTCGGTAGCAGAACCGATAAACACAAGATCCGCACCCGAAATATCTATCTCATCATCTATCGACTGATATTCGACTTCAACGTTCTGCCCTTTATTTTCAAGTGCTCTTTTCAAGCCACATACATTGCCGTAATCGCCGTAAAGATTGCACAGATCCGCAAATAAATGAATTATCCTCATATGTCCTCCTCTGCCTGCGTAAGCTCTACCTTTGACAAGAACTTCTCCTTATCCGAAAAGCAGGTGACAGTATACAGCTTGCCGAGCGGTTCAGCCGCAATTTCATCAAGCGCCGCAGGAATATCCTCGTTCACGGTCACCTTAGCTATATCAATATCCGTATACGAAAGCCTTGTTTCAAGATCCTTTGCGTGTCTGCCGAGCAGATAAAGGTGCTGTATGCAGTCTGCTTTAAGCACACCGTAATCAATATCCCACAGCCAGCTTGTTTCACCCGTTGAATAACGACGGCTTACCGAATCTACTATTATGATCACCGAGCAGGGCTGATTTTTTCTTATGATATAATCATATACACGGTCGCTTGCAACGGAGTTCTCGTGCTTTGCGATAAGGAATGTGCCGTTGTTCATACCAAGTTTGAACTGCAAAATACGTCCGCTCTTGAGAAAATAGTGTGACAGTTCATCTGCTATGACATCACCGTCAATTCCGACAATAGAGCAAGCCGCAAAGCAGGCAAGAATGTTATAAACGTTGTAAACGCTCTTGAACAGCAGTTTTATCTTATATTTGCCGTTTATCGTAACAATACCGCTGTCATAATCGACATTCGTTACGGTGTACTGCGTATCGTGTTTTTTGTGTCCGCAGTTGTCGCAGTGATAGCTTCCGATATGTGCATAGTGATAGTAATCATAGCTCATTCTATGCTTGCATTCGGGGCAGAACGCACCGTCATTATATACGCCTGTAGCGTGGTCGGTGCTGAAATCCTGCTTATCCATACCGAACCATATCACATTATCCCTGTCCTTGCCGTATCTCGAAACAAGCGGATCATCGGCATTGAGGATAAGCTGTGATTCGGGTCTGATGCTCTCCTTTACCGATTCATAGACCCATTCGGGATGACCGTTTCTTGTAAGCTGGTCACGGTAGAGATTTGTAATTATATAGTGCGTAGGAGCAAAGAATTTAAATGAATACTTTGCGTATCTCTCATCGGATTCAAGTAAAAGTACATCGCCCTTTACCTTTCCTCCGAATGTGCATTTGGATAATATTATCGCTGTAACTCCGGCTATCTGATTTGAACCTTCTTTATTCCAAATAACCTTTTTCCCCGATTTACGCATTACCTGTGCGATCATCTCAACGGTCGAGGTCTTGCCGTTGCTTCCCGTAACCGCAATGACCTGTTCAGGCAGCTTCACCCTTGACAGTACATCGGGGCAGATTTTAAGTGCTATATCGCCCGGCAGACTGCTACCCCTGCCGATAAGTTTAAGTAAACATTTCGACACTTTACAAGCAAGTATCGCTAAGAACATTCTCATACTTTCTATCTCCTTAAAGAAACCAATTCTAAGATTCATAATTTAAATTATATCACAAAAGTGAACTCTTTTAAAGCGATTTTATAAAATTTTAGTCCGTCTATCAAAAATGTTAATATCGTCATACAATTTCCGAGAATAAAACAAGACAAAAAGATAACAGAGGTGCTAAAATAAAGGCAATGGTGTAAAGCACCGGAAACGTTTTGTATTTCACAGAAAGGAAATATTTTATCATGAGCGAAAACAGACTTATAGGCGATTATCCCGTAATAGGCATACGTCCCACGATTGACGGCAGAAGAGGTGTTCTCAAGGTAAGAGAATCTCTTGAAGAGCAGACTATGAACATGGCAAAATCAGCCGCAAAACTGTTCGAGGAAAATATCAGATATTCAAACGGCGAACCCGTAAAGGTCGTTATTGCCGACACTACTATAGGCAGAGTTGCCGAGGCGGCAGCCTGTGCGGATAAGTTCAAGAAGTGCGGCGTTGACATTACGCTCACAGTTACTCCCTGCTGGTGCTACGGTGCAGAAACAATGGATATGGATCCTATGACGATAAAGGGCGTATGGGGCTTCAACGGCACAGAGCGTCCCGGCGCCGTATACCTTGCGTCTGTACTTGCGACACACGCACAGAAAGGTTTACCCGCATTCGGCATCTACGGTCACGATGTATGCGAGGCAGACGACACATCTATCCCTGAGGACGTAAAGGAAAAGCTCCTGCGTTTCGGCAGAGCGGCTGTTGCCTGCGCTACGATGAGAGGCAAGTCATACTTACAGATAGGCTCTATCACAATGGGTATCGGCGGCTCTATCATCGACCCTGCATTTATTGAAGAATATCTCGGTATGCGTGTTGAGTCTGTCGATGAGGTAGAAATAATCCGCCGAATGACAGAGGGTATTTATGATGAAGCCGAATATCAGAAGGCTCTTAAATGGACCCGTGAAAAGTGCAAGGAAGGCTTTGACAAGAACCCCGAGCAGTTCCGCCGCACAGACGAGCAGAAAGAACAGGACTGGGAATTTGTCGTTAAGATGATGTGCATTATAAAGGATCTGATGAACGGCAACAAAAATCTCCCCGCAGGCTGTGAGGAAGAGGCTGTAGGTCATAACGCTATCGCCGCAGGCTTCCAGGGTCAGCGTCAGTGGACAGACTTCTACCCCAACTGCGACTTCCCCGAGGCTATGCTGAATACATCGTTTGACTGGAACGGTGCAAGAGAGCCTTACATTCTCGCTACCGAAAACGATGTTCTCAACGGTCTTGGAATGCTATTTATGAAGCTGCTCACAAACCGTGCTCAGATATTTGCCGATGTGCGTACATACTGGAGTCCCGAAGCCGTAAAGAAAGCCACAGGCTATGAGCTTGAGGGCGTTGCAAAGCAGAGCGGCGGATTTATCCACCTTATAAACTCAGGTGCTGCCTGCCTTGATGCCTGCGGTAAGGCTACAGACGAAAACGGCAACGGCGTTATGAAGTCGTGGTATGACGTTACGGACAATGATATTGACAATATTCTTGACGCTACTACATGGAACTATGCCGATCTCGGTTATTTCAGAGGCGGCGGATATTCATCAAGATTTGTAACAGAAGCTGAAATGCCCTGCACAATGATAAGACTTAACCTTGTAAAAGGTCTTGGTCCCGTATTGCAGATAGCTGAAGGCTGGACTGTTCATCTTCCCGATGAAGTTACAGACAAGCTGTGGAAGCGTACAGACTACACATGGCCTTGCACATGGTTTGCTCCGAGAACAACAGGCGAGGGCGCATTCAAGACAGCCTACGATGTAATGAACAACTGGGGTGCAAACCACGGTGCTATAAGCTACGGTCACATAGGCGCAGACCTTATCACACTCTGCTCTATGCTGAGAATACCCGTTGCAATGCACAACGTACCCGAAAAGGATATATTCCGTCCTGCCGCTTGGAACGCATTCGGTATGGATAAGGAAGGCCAGGACTTCAGAGCTTGCAACGCCTACGGTCCTATGTACCGCAACATAAGATAAGGCGGCAGTATGAAAAACGTACTAGCCATTGACTTCGGTGCGTCAAGCGGAAGAGCCGTTATCGGCTCTTTTGACGGCACTGTAATAAAACTCACAGAGATCCACCGCTTTTCAAACGATCCTGTGATACTCGGAAAGACAATGTACTGGGATTTTCTCCGCCTGTTCCACGAGATAAAGCAGTCACTTATAAAATCAAAGGAATACGGCGAGATAGACAGCATTGCGATAGATACATGGGGCGTTGACTTCGGTCTGATCGACAAATCGGGAAGACTGCTCGAAAACCCTGTGCATTACCGTGACAGCAGGACAGCAGGCACTTCTGACTACAGCAAGCGTTTTATTGACCATAACAGGCTGTACGAAAAGACAGGCATTCAGATAATGGAAATAAACACGGCGTTCCAGCTTTTAAGCATAATAAAGGAGCGACCGGAACTTATTGACAGAGCCGACAAGATGCTTATGATGCCTGACCTGTTCGCATATTATCTCGGTGCAAAGCCTGTTGCGGAAATGTCGATAGCGTCAACCACACAGCTTTTTGACGCAAATACGAAAACGTGGTCGGAAGAATGCTGTGAACGTCTTAAAATAAAGCATTCGCTTCTGCCCGAAATAGTAGCCGGCGGAACGGTAGTCGGCACACTGTCCGATGAAATCTGCAAGGAGCTTGATATAAAGCCCGCAAAGATAATCGCCGCCTGCGGTCACGATACGCAAAGTGCGATGGTCGCAGTACCCACAGTCGAAAAGGACTTTGCTTTCCTGTCGTGCGGAACGTGGTCGCTTCTCGGCACAGAGCTTGACGCTCCCGTAATAAATGAAAAATCCGCAAAGCTCAACGTTTCAAACGAAACCGGCTACGGTGCAAAGACATCATTCTTAAAAAACATAATCGGTCTGTGGCTCATTCAGGAGAGCCGCCGTCAGTGGATTAGAGAGGGCAGGCAGTACAGCTTTGCCGAACTTGAAAATATGGCGAGAAAAGCCGAGCCGTTCAGGTGCTTTATAGATGTTGACGCTCCCGAATTTACCCCTGCCGGAAACATTCCGGAAAGAATAAAGGAATACTGCAAAAAAACAGGACAGTATGTTCCTGAAAATGACGGCGAGGTTATGCGCTGTATCTATGAGAGCCTTGCGATGAAGTACCGCACAGCCGTAAACGAGCTTGAGGACTGCACAAACAAGAAGTTTTCAAAGCTCTATATGGTCGGCGGCGGAACAAAGGATAAATTCCTGTCGGAGCTTACCGCCGATTCGCTCGGCATAGAGGTTTCAAGCGGACCTGTTGAGGCGACCTCCTACGGCAATATAGCAATTCAGCTTATAGCTGACGGGGAGATAAGGGATATAGAAACGGCAAGAAAAATTATAGCCGCTTCGGAAAAGCTCTGTACATTCGCTCCCGAAAATACAGCCGAATGGAACAAATACTATAAAATCTATCTTGAGAAGGTGAAATAATGCTTAAAAATATTCCTGCGATATTATCGCCCGAACTGCTCAAGACCCTTTGTGAAATGGGTCACAGCGACAGAATAATAATAGCAGACGGCAACTTCCCTGCCGAGAGTATGGGTAAAAACTGCAAGGTTATCCGTGCAGACGGTCACGGCGTACCCGAACTGCTTGATGCGATACTGACGCTGTTCCCTCTTGACACTTACGTTGAAAAGCCTGTAAATCTTATGCAGGTAATGCCGGGCGACACAGCAAAAACTCCTATATGGGACGAATACAAAGCAATCGTTGCAAAGCACGACGAAAGAGGAAACAACGCTATCGGTCAGATAGAACGTTTTGAATTCTATGAACAGGCAAAGACCGCCTATGCAATAATCGCAACAGGCGAAAAAGCCGTATACGCAAACATAATGCTCCAGAAGGGCGTTGTTTAAGCATACAGACGCAAATCGAAAGGATATAAATATGTACGAAGAAATTAAAGAACAAATGGTAGACATCTGCCACAAGCTCTGGCAGAAGGGCTGGGGTGCCGCAAATGACGGCAACGTAACCGTAAAGGGTGGCGAGGGGAAATATCTTGCAACACAAACAGGTGTCAGCAAGGCGTTCATCACTCCCGAAAAGATAGGTCTTATTGATGATGACTTCAACATACTTGAAGCTGCTGAGGGCTTCCGTCCCTCGTCAGAGGTAAAGATGCACCTGAGATGCTACAAGGAGCGTCCCGACGTAGGCGCAGTAGTTCACGCCCATCCTCCCGTTTCAACCGGCTTTGCCTGCGCTCATCTGCCTATGGATGATTACTGCATGATAGAAACTGTAATCGGAGTAGGCTCAATACCGCTAACTCCCTACGGCACACCCTCAACCTACGAGGTACCCGAAGCGATCGCACCTTACTTAAAGGATCACGATTGTATGCTCCTTGAAAACCACGGTGCTCTGACAGTAGGTGCAGACCTTATCACAGCATACTACAGAATGGAAACAATGGAGCTTCAGGCTCACATTTCTCTTGTTGCACGTCTGCTCGGCGGTGTAAAGGATATTACCCCCGACAATATCGACAGACTTATCGGTATGAGAGAGCAATACGGCGTTACAGGCAAGCATCCCGGTTACAAGAAATACCTTTAATGTAACTTTTACATATATTTACCTCTCGAAATGTAAAACTTTTGTGAAAAGTGTTGCATTTTCTGACCAAAGGTAGTATAATGAATACAGCAAACGGAAATATATATATTCCGTGCTTTAAATTAAAAGAACAGGATGGTAAAGACCAATGGCTAATCGTTTTATACTTAACGAAACTTCATATTTCGGCGCAGGCGCAAGAGAAAACCTCGTTCCTGAGCTTACAGGCAGAGGACTTAAAAAGGTAATGTTCGTTACCGATAAGGTACTGCTTGAATGCGGAGTAGCTACAAAGGTTACGGCAGAGCTTGATAAGGCAGGAATCGCCTATGAAATATACAGTGACGTTAAGGCAAACCCCACAGTTGCAAACGTTCAGACAGGCGTTGCAAAATTCAAGGAGATGGGCGCTGACTCACTCGTAGCGGTAGGCGGCGGCTCAGTTATGGATACAGCTAAGGCTGTAGGCATCATTATAGCTAACCCCGACTTTGCGGATGTTGTATCTCTTGAGGGCGTTGCAGACACAAAGAACAAGAGTGTTCCGCTGATCGCACTTCCCACAACATCGGGTACGGCGGCAGAGGTTACTATCAACTACGTTATCACAGACGAAGCAAACAAGAAGAAGATGGTTTGCGTAGATCCCAAGGATATTCCCGTAGTAGCTATCGTAGACAGCGATCTTATGATGGGTATGCCTAAGGGTCTGTGTGCATCTACAGGTATGGACGCACTGACACACGCTATCGAAGGATATATCACAAAGGGTGCGTGGGAGCTGTCCGATATGGTTGAGCTTCGTGCTATCGAGCTTATCGCAGGCTCACTGTACGACAGCGTTCAGGGCGACCCCAAGGCAAGAGAAACTATGGCGCTCGCTCAGTACATAGCAGGTATGGGCTTCTCGAACGTAGGTCTTGGTATCGTTCACTCAATGGCTCACCCTCTCGGTGCATTCTACGATACACCCCACGGTGTTGCAAACGCACTTCTGCTCCCCTACGTTATGGAATATAACGCAGAAAGCCCCGCAAAGCCCAAGTACAAGGCTATAGCAAAGGCTATGGGCGTACAGGGTGCAGAGAATATGACAGATGAAGAAGGCGTAAAGGCTGCAGTTGAAGCTGTACGCAAGCTGTCACTGTCGATAAACATTCCTCAGAAGCTCCACGAGATCAATGTCAAGGAAGAAGACCTCAAGGATCTGTCCGTAGCCGCATTCAACGATGTATGCACAGGCGGCAATCCCAGAGAAACCAACTCTGACGAGATACTCGAAATCTACAAGAAGGCATTCTGATAAAACGTTTTTTTGAGCAATAACATCAGACCCCTCCGTGAAAACGGAGGGGCATTTGCTATGTATCCGGTTTTTTATTATGCTTTAAGCTTGACAGCCGCCTTATCGGTAGCTCTTTCAGATATATTATGACGATTTTAACGCCTACGGTTACAAGTGCCTCACAGCGTTCTTTCTCATAATACGCCGCACGAAGCCGATCGGCAGCCTGACCATCGTTTATATTCAGTACCTTAAAGTCTATCTTGTATGGATATTTTCCGTTCAGCGCCTGCTCATAAGCCGCATCGTCCTTTGATATAGTCTTAACCACAAAATAATTTTGTCAAGGCTGTATTAAGGATTAGCAATCAGGCGAGGCTTTCCGACACAAAAAGCCCTGAGCGTTTGCTCAGGGCTTTGATTATGTCGGTATAATTACTTAACCATTGAAGCAACTTCTGCTGCGAAGTCGTCTTCCTTCTTCTGAATTCCTTCGCCCTTTTCGAAACGAACAAATTCAACAACCTTGATGTTCTTTCCAACAGATGCGATGAACTTAGCAACCGTAAGGTTAGGATCCTTAACATAAGGCTGATCGAGTAAGCAGATTTCTTCTGCAAACTTTCTCATTCTGCCGTCAACGATCTTCTCAAGAACGTTCTGGGGCTTAGGCTTAGCAGACTGCTCATTTTCGTTCTGAACGAGCTTAAGCTGTACTTCCTTCTCAGCTTCGATAACAGAAGCGGGAACATCAGCCTGTGAAACGAACTGAGGAGCACTTGCTGTAATCTGCAGAAGAAGATCCTTAGCGCAAGCCTTTACTGCTTCGTCGTTTACATCGTCAGCTTCGATCTTGATCATAGAACCACCGCCGTTGTGAGTGTAAGCGAAGAGGTCGCCTGTCATTCTCTTGAAACGACGAATCTGGATGTTTTCACCGATTGTAGCAATTCTCTCTGTGAGGATATCGCCAATCTTCTCTGTCTGACCTGCGGGAACAACTTCCTTAAGAGCGTCAACGTCAGCAACATCGTTCTCGATGATTGTGTTAGCAACGAGCTCAACGAACTCGATAAATCTGTCTGTCTTAGCGGCGAAGTCTGTTTCAACGTTGATCTCAACTACAACGCCGACCTTCTTAGCCTCGTCAATCTTTGTATATACAAGACCCTCTGCAGCGATTCTGCCTGACTTCTTAGCAGCCTTTGCAAGACCCTTTTCACGAAGATTCTTGATAGCGGCATCTACATCGCCGTTTGTTTCTTCAAGCGCTCTCTTGCAGTCCATCATACCGCAGTTTGTGAGCTCTTTTAACTGCTTTACTGCCTGTGCTGAAATAGCCATTGTAATTCTCCTTTATATTTATATTCGATTTAGATTATTCTTCTGTAGCTTCTGCTTCAGCCTCTGCAACTTCTTCTGTTACATCAGCCTGACCCTGTCTTGCTTCGATGATAGCGTCAGCCATAGCGCCTGCAATAAGCTTAACTGCACGGATAGCGTCATCGTTACCGGGGATTACATAGTCGATCTCATCGGGATCGCAGTTTGTATCTACGATAGCTACTACGGGGATACCGAGCTTCTTTGCTTCTGATACTGCAATCTTTTCCTTGCGGGGATCTACAACGAACAGAGCGCTGGGGAGCTTCTTCATGTTCTTGATACCGCCGAGGAACTTTTCGAGCTTTTCGATCTCAAGGTTGAGCTTAACAACTTCCTTCTTGGGAAGAAGATCGAATGTACCGTCATTCTCCATTGTGTGAAGCTGTTCAAGTCTCTTGATTCTCTTCTCGATGGTCTTGAAGTTTGTCATCATACCGCCGAGCCATCTTGCGTTTACATAGTGAGCGTTTGCTCTGAGTGCTTCTTCCTTGATTGAATCAGCAGCCTGCTTCTTTGTGCCTACGAACAGAACTTCGCCGCCGTTGGCTGCAACCTCGTGAATGAAGTTGTAAGCTTCGTCAAGCTTCTTTACTGTCTTCTGGAGATCGATAATATAGATACCGTTTCTCTCTGTGAAAATGTAGGGTGCCATTTTGGGGTTCCATCTTCTTGTCTGGTGACCGAAGTGAACGCCTGCTTCTAAGAGCTGCTTCATTGATACTACTGCCATGGTAGTGTCCTCCTTGATTTTTGGTTTTTTCCTCCGCTATGCTGACACGTTCAAGCTCGTGAGCACCGCAGAACGCTATACATAACGTGTGGATTTGCTGTTCAACAGTCTTTTTTCATTCAACAGCCTTTTTATTATAACATAAAAATAAGTCGGTGTCAAGACCGACACGGCG
>ENA-OOWX01001597-OOWX01001597.1-human-gut-metagenome-genome-assembly--contig:-NODE-1597-length-10336-cov-2.007198_pt1 | contig 10336 bp, 9 predicted proteins | sample MGYA00241583_ERZ501335 | MGnify/ENA primary metagenome ERZ501335 (study PRJEB25962, sample SAMEA2042731) | human gut metagenome | biome: human gut; feature: human-associated habitat; material: faeces...
ATATTATTAAAATAAAGATAATACATAAACTGGGTATTCAAATCGCAAAAAAATTTTTTTGAAAATTTTTAAAAAATATAAAACTTTTTCCAGACCCTGCGTGTCTGATATATAGATAACTCAATAAGACGTTGAAAAAAAGGAGTGCACTTATGAAAAAAGAAGAAATTACAACACTTGTACAGAAAATAAGTGAATAATCTGCGCCCAAATGAGCCGCCTGTCCGTTGCAAGTGAGCCACGATTCCATTTTGCCGTGAGCCATCATTCCGGTCACAATGAGCCACTTGTTTTCATGATGTGAAATTTATCTAGTTGCATGGAGTGCCGTGAATGCCCATTTTGACTGGGATTGCGGGATTTTAAGATTTTATCTGATTTTATTAAAAATCGACAAAAATCAAAAAAATGTTGTCAAAATTGGTGTCAAATTACACATAAAGGGTTGATGTTTTTATAAAAAGGGATATACTTAATATGTAAGGAAAGTAAGGAATACATTACTGTTGAAAGGAGTTTTTATATGGAATTAGCAAAAGTTACATCAAAAGGTCAGGTTACTATACCTATAGAAATTCGTAAAAAATTGGGAATTAAAAATGGAGATAAGGTACTGTTTATTGAAGAATCCGGCAGAATCTATATAATGAACTCTTCCATGGACGCTCTTCGTGAAGCGCAGCAAGAATTTGCGGGAGAAGCAGAAAGACTTGGGTTAAAAAATGATGAAGATGTTATGGATATGATAAAGGAGTTTCGGGAAGAAAGTGTGGTGAAGTAAATGAGAATTATGCTTGATACAAATGTATTAATATCCGCATTACTGTTTCCCGGTGCAAAGATGAATGCAATGATGAATTGCATATTTACACAGCATGAACTTGTGTTATCATCTTATGTTGTAAATGAGTTAAAGAGTGTTATAAAAAGAAAATTTCCTCAAAAAGAATTGGTAATTGATAAGTTATTAATGGTTATGAGCTTTGAATATGTCTATACTCCAGATACCTTAGAAGAAGGTCTTTTTAATATCAGGGATATAAAAGACTATCCCGTATTATATACGGCTATTATAGAAAATGTGGATATTCTTATTACCGGTGATAAGGATAAGGGGCAGTCTTGAAATAGAAATGTCAAACTTAAAGGGACTGGCGAAGCTCACCAGAAAAGGTGATTTACAGAGAAAGATTGACGAAAAGACGGATTATATCAACCGATTAAAGGTAGGACTCTCAAACATGGTTCGTAATAGCGGTTTTGAAAACATGAACGAGTTCCTGCTGACATTCAGAGAATGCAGGAATGCTTATACGGATTATCAGAGACAATACGAAAGCTGGAAGAATGCCTGCAGAAAACCGGATACACCTACGCATAAGGATGAAAAACTGTCGGATAAACTTGCAAGACTACAAAGGAAAGCCGCTGAAAACCAGAACAGTATCAGCAGGCAGACAAAGAACAGAGGGGCAAGATAATATGCCCTTTGTTTTATATTCTTTTGACGGAATTACGATAGAATATTGGAACTTAGCATGATATAATAATAGAAAATTTTTAGGAAGAGGTGAGAACGATATGAAAATTATCCGAGATAACTACTCAGTACAGTTGATGTAAACTGTTGGCAGATTGTGCTGAGGTTAAAAGAAACTTGCTAGCAGTCGTTGACTGTACTGTCCTAATGCTTGAAATACAATCTATAAAGGAGTACAGTTATGCGTTATATAAAAGAAATATTAAAGAAAAACAGAATATGGGTATTAGTCTACATTGGGCTAGGTATATTTAATGCATTTATGGCTAATTACAAGGCTGACTATTTCCAAAAGGTCATTGATGGATTGGCTGATAGAACACTTGCATTTGCAGGAGTTGCAACATATGGTTTTATTTTGCTGGTAAATTATTGTATGAATTATTTGGATAATTATCCTGAAAAGAAATTGGAACATGGTATTTATCTGGATTTTAAGCTTTTGTCCTTTAGAAAAATAAGTACAATTGATTATACAGAATACCAGAAAATAGGTACAGGCAAACTTGTTCAAAGGATTGAGAATGGTTCAACAGCAGGAAGAAATGTATTATTCAATTTCTGGTTGCGTTTGATTCGTGACTTACTTCCTACCATTGGTTTTAGTATATACTTTATTTGGAAAATAGATGAAAAAGTCACTTATGTACTGTTTGTAGGCTATGCGTTTATTTTTATAATAACCAACATTCTATTAAAGTTTCTTTACAAAATAAAAGAAAAGATTTTGAATAGTGAAGAACTATTAAATCACTATTTGGTCAGAGGCTATATGGAAATGTTGGTATTTCGTATGAGTAAACAGTTCCCGAATGAAATAAAGAAGACTTGTAATGCAAAAGAGGATATTGTTTCGTCAAAAGTAAAAATGAATATGATTCATGAAGCATTCTTCACAATATTTGCACTACTTGTGGCAATGTTAGACATTGGTATTCTTTTTTATGCATGGAAAACGAAAAACCTTACAGTAGGTTCTGTGGTTGCACTAATTGCACTGATTGAAAATGCTTATACACCAATTGCCATTTTTAATGTACTTTATGTCCAATATAAATTGGACAAGGCGTCGTATAAGAGATTTGAGGAATTTTTAGGCTTAAAAGACGATGTTCAATTAAGAAACGGTAACGCAATAAATACAAATGTTGGAAAAATTGCAATAAGAAATTTATCATTCCAATATGAGGAACGAAAAATTATTGATGGCTTGAGCCTGTCAATACAAAAGGGAGAAAAAATAGCTTTTGTAGGAGAAAGTGGTTCTGGAAAATCGACCTTGATTAAGATTTTATTAGGGTTGCTAAAATATAATCAGGGAGAAGTTCGCTTAGGAGACATGGAGTTAAAAGAAATTTGTCTTAATAATCTGTATGATAGAGTTAGCTATCTATCACAGGATGCCCCTGTTTTTGACGGAACAATAAAAGAAAATCTGGTATTTGAGAAACAAGTGTCAGTAGAACAAATGCTAGGGGTATTGAGTGAAGTGCAACTATCTCATTTAGTTGAAAATCTTGCGGAAGGTTTAAATACTGAAATTGGTGAGAAAGGTACTTGTTTATCGGGTGGAGAAAAACAAAGACTTGCATTAGCTCGCTTGTGGTTTGAAGACTCCGAACTTGTCATTTTGGATGAAGCAACATCTGCAATGGATAATTTAACAGAAGAAAATGTAATGAAATCAGTTATGCAAAAAATGAAAGATAAAACTGTCATTGCCATTGCACATAGATTAAATTCCATTGCAGGTTTTGACAGAATTATTCTCTTTAAAGAAGGGAGGATTGTTGGACAAGGTACTTTTGAAGAACTACTACATACAGATTCTTATTTTATGGACTTGTATAATGCGAATGTGAAATAATTGTTTTTTAGGTCGAAACTTGTAAAAATACAAAGGGGCTGTTGCTCTTGCACTTTTTTAATTGTTAGAGTAGCAGTCCCTTAGTGTAAGTTTCATGTATGTTTACCTAAGACAGATTCAGGTATACGCACTATTCCCATGACAAATGAAGTAAAATCGGCTTTTCAGAGACAGAGACAGGTTAATTTTATGATGGGAATTGACAGAAATATTACAGTGGAAGGATATGACGGATTTATATTTACGGCAAAGACTGGAAGACCATTACAGCCGTCAGCAGTTAACAATATTTTGTATAATATTGTAAAAGCATATAATAAGGATGAATTGAAGAAAGCGAAAAAAGAACACCGTAAGGCAGAACTGCTTCCAAAGTTTTCAGCCCATGTTTTAAGACACACAGCCTGTACAAGAATGGCTGAAAAGGGAATGGATATAAAGGTGCTTCAATATTTGATGGGACATTCTTCCATTGATATTACAATGCAGGTGTATAACCACATTACGGATATGTCACGTGTTAAAAATGAAGTTGTGAAGATGGATGAAGCAGTAAACGCATGAAAAAAAATAAAAATTGGTGTCAAATTGGTGTCAAACAGCAAAAATGACAGATTTTCAAAAAATTAAATGCACGCAACCCCAGTAAAATCAAGGGTTGCAAAAATTAAATAAAAAAATTAGCACTCACCTATTGACAGTGCTAACAACATGTGATATAACACAATTAAGCCTTGGGTGTTACATAACAAATAGAACAATAAATCAGCAATCATAAAAACAAAAATCCTGCATGAATCGAAGAAGAAAAAGGCTGGCAGGAATGGTTTCAAAGTGATTGTATACAATAGAGAATGAGAAAAAGGAGGCAGAAACTATGAACATTAACAAGTTTACACAGAAGTCCATTGAAGCGGTGAACCAGTGTGAAAAGATTGCTTACGATTATGGCAATCAGGAAATTGACCAGGAACATTTTCTTTACAGCTTAATGACAATAGACGATAGTCTGATTGCAAACCTGATTGAAAAAATGCAGATTAATAAAGAAGCATTTATTTCCAATATTGAAACACTGCTTTCACAAAAAACAAAAGTATCCGGAAACGTACAGCTTTACGTGAGCAATGACTTAAACAAAGTATTAATCAATGCCGAAGACGAAGCAAAGCGCATGGGAGATGCGTATGTATCTGTTGAACATCTGATGCTGGCAATGATTGCATCACCCAATAAGCAGATTAAGCAGCTCTTTAAGACCTACGGTATTACAAGAGATTCGTTCCTTTCCGTATTGGCAACGGTCCGTGGTAATCAGTCCGTAACAAGTGATAACCCGGAAGCAACGTATGACACACTGGCAAAATACGGACAGGATTTAGTTGAAAAGGCAAAGTCCGGTAAGTTAGACCCGGTTATCGGCAGGGATAATGAAATCCGTAATGTTATCCGGATTCTTTCAAGAAAAACAAAAAACAATCCGGTGCTGATTGGTGAACCGGGTGTTGGTAAAACAGCCGTTGTTGAAGGACTGGCACAGCGTATTGTTAAGGGCGATGTACCAGAAAGCTTAAAAGATAAGAAGCTTTTTGCACTTGACATGGGCGCACTTGTTGCAGGTGCCAAGTACAGAGGCGAGTTTGAGGAAAGACTTAAGGCAGTGCTTGATGAGGTCAAGAAGTCAGAAGGACAGATTATCCTTTTCATAGATGAAATTCATACAATAGTAGGTGCAGGTAAGACAGAGGGTGCTATGGATGCGGGCAATATGCTCAAGCCTATGCTTGCAAGAGGTGAGTTGCACTGTATAGGTGCAACAACACTTGATGAGCACAGACAGTATATTGAAAAAGATCCGGCACTTGAACGTCGTTTCCAGCCGGTTATGGTAGATGAGCCTACCGTTGAGGATACAATATCTATATTAAGAGGTCTTAAGGACAGATATGAAGTATTCCACGGTGTTAAGATAACAGATGGTGCATTGGTAAGTGCAGCTGTATTATCAGACAGGTATATCACAGACAGATTTCTTCCAGATAAAGCTATTGACCTTGTCGATGAGGCGTGTGCAATGATTAAGACAGAGCTTGATTCTATGCCTGCCGAGCTTGATGAGATGCAGCGTAAGATTATGCAGTTAGAGATAGAAGAAGCTGCTCTTAAGAAAGAAACAGACAACTTAAGCAAGGAACGTCTTGAAGCTTTAAGAAAGGAACTTTCAGACTTAAGGGAAGAATTCGGTATCCAGAAGTCTAAGTGGGATGCTGATAAGACAAAGGTTGATAATATAAGCAAGTTAAAGGAAGAACTTGAAAGTATTAATAACCAGATAGCACAGGCAAAGAGAGAATATAATCTTGAAAAGGCAGCAGAACACCAGTATGGTAAGCTCCCAGCTATCCAGAAGCAGATAGAGGAGGCAGAAGCCAAGGCTAAGGAAACAGGTAACGGAGAGTCACTTGTACATGAAAATGTAACAGAGGAAGAGATTGCCAAGATTATATCAAGATGGACTGGTATTCCTGTAGCAAAGCTTAGCGAGTCAGAAAGACAGAAGACACTTAATCTTGATGAAACACTTCATAAGAGAGTTGTAGGTCAGAATGAAGCTGTCACAAAGGTTACAGAAGCTATCATAAGGTCTAAGGCTGGTATCAAGGACCCAACAAAGCCTATCGGTTCGTTCTTATTCTTAGGACCAACTGGTGTAGGTAAGACAGAACTTGCAAAAGCACTTGCTGAAAGTCTGTTTGATGATGAGAATAATATTATAAGACTTGATATGTCTGAATATATGGAGAAGTACTCAGTGTCAAGACTTATAGGAGCGCCTCCGGGATATGTAGGATATGATGAAGGTGGTCAGCTTACAGAGGCTGTAAGAAGAAAGCCTTACTCAGTAGTCCTTTTTGATGAGGTTGAAAAGGCACATCCGGATGTATTTAATGTACTCTTACAGGTGCTTGATGATGGACGTATAACAGACTCACAGGGTCGTACAGTTGACTTTAAGAATACAATTATTATTCTTACAAGTAACATAGGTTCAACATATCTTCTTGATGGTATTGATGATAAAGGCAATATCAAGGAAGGTGTTGAGGAACTTGTAATGGGCGACTTAAGAAATAACTTCAGACCGGAGTTTCTTAACCGTCTCGATGAGATAGTAATGTTTAAGCCACTCACAAAGAACAACATTCAGGGTATTATTTCAATACTTATGGATGACTTAAATAAGCGTCTTGCAGACAAGGAACTTAAGGTTGAGCTTACTGACGGAGCGGTCAAATATATTGCCGACAATGCGTATGAGCCTGCATTTGGTGCACGTCCGCTGAAGCGTTTCTTACAGAAAAATATTGAGACACTTCTTGCAAAAGAAATCCTCGGTGATAAGGTTCACACGGGTGATGTGATAACGATAGGTGTTTCGGGAGACGATTTTGTGGTAAGCACGAAGTAAAATAACACAATATAAAATGTTTGCTCGTGCAAGAGCTGATGTAAGCACAAAATATAATACAAGGGGTAAAATATATTTTGCACACACGGCATAATAATATAAAATGAAAAAAGACATCTGTATCTTATGGTGCAGGTGTCTTTTTTCATTATGCAAAAAAAACTTGTGCAGAAATGAGGATTAGCCTGAAAATTGTTGATAAGAAAATAAAGCAGCACTATAAATAGACTTTCAAATTTTATATTAACAAGTAGTAAAGCGGATTGCGAGTATCCTAGATTATAATATAAAATTTTTTAAATAATTTTTAAACAATATATCAAGAAAGAAGGATATAAGTCTTATGCGTAAAACAATCGTAGCAGGAAACTGGAAAATGAACAAAACTCCTAGCGAGGCAAAAGCATTAATCGAAGAATTAAAACCATTAGTAGCAAGTGAAACTTCTGATGTAGTATTCTGTGTACCAGCAATCGATATTCCAGCAGCAATTGAAGCTGCAGCAGGAAGCAATATTGCAATCGGTGCTGAGAATATGTACTTTGAAGAAAGTGGAGCTTACACAGGAGAAATCGCTCCTAATATGTTAACAGATCTTGGAGTAAAATATGTTATTCTTGGACATTCTGAAAGAAGAGAATACTTTGCTGAAACAGATGAAACTGTTAACAAGAAAGTATTAAAAGCTTTTGAACATGGAATTACACCAATCGTTTGCTGTGGTGAAACTCTTGCTCAGAGAGAACAGGGAGTTACAATTGACTTCGTTCGCCAGCAGATCAAGGTTGCATTCCAGGGAGTAAGTGCTGACCAGGCTAAGACTGCAGTTATCGCTTATGAGCCAATCTGGGCTATTGGAACTGGTAAAGTTGCAACAACAGAACAGGCTCAGGAAGTTTGCGCAGCAATCCGTGCATGTATCGCAGAAGTATATGATGAAGCTACAGCAGAAGCAATTCGCATTCAGTACGGCGGATCTGTAAACGCTGGAAATGCAGCAGAGTTATTCGCTCAGGCTGATATCGACGGCGGACTTGTAGGTGGAGCATCTCTGAAAGCTGATTTCGGAAAGATCGTAAACTACAAATAAGAATAAAAAACTGATTATAAGCAGATAATCTTTGTGTCCAAACGAGAAATAATATAATGCCCCTGAATACAGGAAAATTGGTAATTTTACTGATTGGATTGTATTCAGGGGATTGTTATAGTTGAAGCAGGTAAGTTACGTGCTTTAATTGCTGTTGCGAATATTTGTTTGGCTATGTCAGACACATAGTATCTTATGAAATTAATATGTATAAAGAAAAAGACAGCTTCATTACTGAAACTGTCTTTTTTATCTGGTGTAAAAATCTGCTGTAAGCTGTTTCTTTTGTACTTTGGGTAAATCTCTTTTGCACGAAAGGAATGCCTCGATACTTTTGTATTTTGACTATTTATCAGGTGTATTTAGTTCATGTATTTTATCTTTTGTATTTTGGAGTATTTCTGAATTTTTATCCTTGGTGATATAAATTTTTTTCTCTTTGGCAATTCGATGATTTTCTCTTTTGTATGTACAAACTATATCATATTTTTCTACATTCGTCTACAAGTTTCAACAGAAATCAGTCAAAAACATTTCGACAGAATCCCTGCTTTTTCGACATTCGGAGAGGAAATTGACAGATAAATAAAGATTGTCTGATTGCGGGAATCCATTTTCGCTGATATAATGTAAAAAATGTGTAATTATAGAAAGCAGGTTAATATTTTATGGAAGAAAAAGTAACAAAATGTAGTGTATCAAAGAAATGCGGAAGCTGCCAGTATCAGGGTGTTCCTTATAAAGAACAGCTTGCCGCCAAGCAGAAAAGGATGAAGAAGCTTCTTGGAAAGTTTGCAAATGTAAAACCAATCATTGGAATGGATGATCCCTTTTATTATAGAAATAAAGTTCATGCAGTATTTGACAGGGATAAAAAAGGTAATATTATCTGTGGAACCTACGAAGCGAAAACACATAAGGTTGTTCCGATAGAAGAGTGCATGATCGAGGATAAGATCAGTCAGGAAATCATCCGTACAATTCGGGATATGCTGAAATCTTTTAGAATCAAAACATATGATGAGGACACAGGATATGGACTTTTGCGCCATGTGCTGGTGAGAAGAGGGTTTTCCACAGATGAGATCATGGTGGTTCTTGTGATTGGTTCCCCGATCTTTCCTTCAAAAAATAATTTTGTGAAAGCTCTGAGAAAGAAATACCCACAGATTACAACAGTTGTGCTTAACGTCAATGATAAGAAGACCAGTATGGTACTGGGTGAGCGTGATATCGTCATTTATGGAAAAGGATATATCCGGGATACGCTCTGCGGATGTACATTCCGCATTTCTCCGCAGTCTTTTTATCAGGTAAATCCTGTACAGACAGAAATTCTGTATAAGACAGCAATTGAATATGCGGGGCTTGGACGAAAAGAAACAGTGATAGATGCATACTGCGGAATAGGAACAATCGGACTTGTAGCCGCAAAGCGGGCAAAGAATGTCATTGGTGTGGAGTTAAATCCGGATGCAGTCCGCGATGCCAGAATTAATGCAAAGGAAAATAAGATTACAAATGCACGTTTCTATCAGGGAGATGCAGGAGAATTTATGGAAAACATGGCAGAAAACGGAGAACATGCAGATGTTGTGTTTATGGATCCGCCACGTACCGGCAGTGATAAAAAGTTTATGTCCTCTGTTATCAAACTGAATCCATCAAGAATCGTATATATCTCCTGTGGACCGGAAACACTGGCAAGAGATCTGGAGTATTTGACAAAACATGGCTATGATGTGAGAAAAATACAGCCGGTAGATATGTTCCGTTTTACAGACCATTGTGAAAATATTTGTCTTTTGACGAAAAAATTTGAGAAACAGACGAAAAATCAAAACGAATACAAATACTAAAAGAATATAAATACCAAAAGAAAAGGAAGGTTTCATGGAAATAAGAAAAGCATCAGTGCAGGATCTTGGGCAGATCATGCAAGTTTATGATAAAGCCCGCAAATTTATGAGAGAAAATGGCAATGCAGAACAGTGGGGTGAAGATTACCCCTCAGCAGAACTGATAGAGCATGATATTGATAAAATGTATCTGTGCATGTCAGAAGGGCGGATTGCCTGTGTTTTCTATTATGCGGCGGAAGAAGATGAAGATTATAAAGAAATTAATGGAAAATGGCTGAATGAAGAACCCTATGGAGTAGTTCACAGGGTAGCGTCCACAGGAATAGTAAGAGGAGCCGCATCATTCTGTCTGGACTGGGCCTATGCTCAAACACTGAATCTCCGTATGGATACATACAGCGATAACATCCCCATGCAGAAACTTCTGGAAAAATGCGGATTTCAGTACTGCGGTTCATTTGAACGTCTGGGAATGGATAAATGGATGGCATACCAGAAAATATAATAA
>ENA-OOWX01001612-OOWX01001612.1-human-gut-metagenome-genome-assembly--contig:-NODE-1612-length-10252-cov-1.623713_pt1 | contig 10252 bp, 9 predicted proteins | sample MGYA00241583_ERZ501335 | MGnify/ENA primary metagenome ERZ501335 (study PRJEB25962, sample SAMEA2042731) | human gut metagenome | biome: human gut; feature: human-associated habitat; material: faeces...
GCGGTTGCCGCTTGCGGCAGCGCAGTTGTTATCGGGCAAAAGCCGGTAATAATTGGCGAGCGCATTAACCCAACCGGCAAACAGCGTTTAAAACAGGCCATTTTAAACGGCGATTATGATTATATTTGCCGCCTGGGGCTGGAACAGATTGACCGCGGTGCCGGAATATTGGATGTTAACGTGGGCGTGCCCGGTATTGACGAAGCAACGGTAAGTGCGGAAGCAGTGCAGCGCTTGCAGGCAATAACCAGCGTGCCGTTGCAGATTGATACATCCAACTACGAAGCTATGGCGCGCAGCCTGCGCCTTTATAACGGCAAACCGCTGCTGAATTCCGTATGCGGCAAAGAAGAAAGCCTTGAAAAAGTTTTGCCGCTTGTAAAAAAATACGGCGCAGCAGTTGTCGCGCTTACTCTGGACGACAGCGGCATACCGCAGACTGCGGAGGGGCGTATTGCCATTGCCGAAAAAATTATTGCGCGTGCGGCGGAATATGGCATTGAAAAGCGCAATATTATTGTAGACCCGCTGGCGCTTACAATTAGCACCGGCAGCGATAATGCCAATATTGATTTGCAGGTGCTGAGTGAACTGAAAAAGCGCGGCATAAAAACCGTTATGGGCGTATCGAATATTTCCTTTGGCCTGCCGGCGCGTGATGCCGTAAACAGCGCATTTTTTGTACTGGCAATGCAGGCAGGTTTAAGCTGTGCCATTATCAATCCGCAAAGCGAAGCCATGATGAATGCTTATTATGCTTTTGGCGCACTCAGCGGTTTAGACGAAGGCTGCAAGGAATATGTAGCTATGTTTGCAGGTGCAGCCCAGGCAAAGCAGCAGCCGGTGCAGACTGCGGAATATACATTATACGAAGCCATTGTTAAAGGCCTGCGTGAGCAGAGCGAAAAAGCAGTTAAAGAACAGCTTGCCGGAAAGCAGCCGCTTGATATTATTAATGCCGAAATGATACCCGCGCTTGATTATGTTGGCAAAGGCTTTGAAGAACGCAGAATCTTTTTGCCGCAGCTTTTAATGAGTGCGGAAGCAGCAAAAGCAGCCTTCAACGTTATCCGTGATAAAATGGCGGCGGAAGGCGGCAGCCAGAGCAATGGCATTAAGGTAATTCTGGCAACCGTTAAAGGGGATATTCACGACATCGGCAAAAATATTGTTAAAGTGCTGTTTGAAAACTACGGGTATCAGGTTATTGACCTTGGCAAAGATGTGCCGCCTGAAAAAATTACAGAAACTGCGGTGCAGAATAAAGTAAGCGTGGTTGGCCTTTCAGCGCTGATGACGACAACCGTCGGTGCTATGGAAGAAACCATTAAAGCGCTGCGCGCGGCGGGCGATTTTAAAATTATCGTTGGCGGTGCGGTGCTCACGCAGGATTATGCCGACAGCATCGGAGCGGATTGTTATGCGCCAAATGCCGTCAGCGCGGTAAATTACGCTAATTCACTGCAATAAAAATTAAAAGCGCAAACTGATTTATCAGTTTGCGCTTTTTGCGTCTATATCATTCTTGTTTATGCAATTAATGACACTCATATTATATGTAATTAAAATTTTATTCTTCAAACCAGGCGACGGCGCGGACAGGCGAACCGTCGCTGTTTGCTATTTTCAGAGGAAAACAGCTGAACCAAAATAAATCGTTGCCGCATAAATCTAAATTTTTAAGGTTTTCAATATTTACAATCTGTTTGTTTTTAAACAATTTTTTATGCAGAGTTAAATTTTCGTCATTAATAGGGTCAATGCCCATTACATCAAAGCCAATGCCTTTGTAGTTGCTTTCCAAAATAAAGTTAATGGCTTCATCATTCAGGCAGGGATACTGGCCCAAATAGGTTTCAGTGCCCCAATATTTATCCCAGCCAAGGTTGAACAGTAAAAAATCTGCGGCTTTTGCTTTAGCGCCGTAAGCCGTTATGTGCTGCAAGGTAATGTGGCCGCCGGGTTTTATGCTGCGGCAGTCTATTACCAGCGCTTTGCCGATAAATTGTTCCGGCGGCAGGCTGTCAAGCGTTGCTTTTCCATTGTAAATATGCGCGGGCGGGTCGATATGTGTGCCGGTGTGCGTTGTTATTTTTAAAAGAGTTTCCCTGAACCCGCTTTTATCATAGTTGTTAACTGTTATTAGCTGCGGCTGTTCCGTGCCGGGAAAAACAGGCATTTTTTCTGTAATTGTATGCGTTAAATCAATTACTTTCATGGTTTCTGCATCCTTTGCATTAGGTTTCTTTCCGGTTTTCCGGCAGTGCGTTCTTTAGATAATTTGGACATATTAGTGCTATCTTTGCTGCTGCTTTTCTTAAAGTATAACATATATAGTTATGCTTTTGCCCGAAACTGTAAAAAATTATACTTAATTTGGATTGTATTCGTGTATACATAAAAATTTTTTAGAAAATTCTTTCAAGTAGTGTCTTTTAACAGTGGACGTGTCCAAAAGGACTTTTCTTTAAAGTACATCTTATAAAAACAAAAATAAAAGAAATTAGAAAATATCCACGACGCTACCGCAACAAATTTACAAAAAATGTCAAAATAAAAACAAAATACTGTTAAAATTTACGGCGACTTTACAATCTTGTCACAAGTACACTTTGGTGTTATAATTTTACACAAGTTAGTTACAAAACTGTAAAAGCAGTAAAGAAGGGGTAGATGCAAAGTGAAATTCAAGAAATTATTATCCGTTATGGCTGTTTCGGCTTTGGCTATGGGCCTGTTTACCGGCTGCGGCGGCGAAGAAAAAGCTGCCGACCAGAATGTAGTAAAGGTTGGCGTATTTTTACCGCTGACAGGCGATAATGCCGCCGGCGGCGAATTGGAACTGCGCGGCATTAAACTTGCAAATCAACTGCATCCCGAAGTTTTGGGCAAAAAAGTTGAACTGGTTGTAGCTGACAACAAATCCGATAAAGCAGAAGCTGCATCCGTTGCGGCACGCCTTATTGAAAAGGATAAAGTAAGCGTGCTTGTAGGTTCTTACGGTTCTTCCCTTTCTATGGCTGCCGGCAATATAGTTAAAGAAAACAAAGTTCCTGCTGTTGGCACAAGCTGCACCAACCCGCAGGTAACCGCAAACAACGATTATTCCTTCCGTGCATGCTTTATCGACCCGTTCCAGGGCAAGGTAATGGCAGAATATGCACACCAGAACGGCTTTAAGAAAGTTGCCATTGTACAGGAAGTTTCCAATGACTACTCTGTAGGCCTTGCAAAATTCTTCCGCGAAGAGTTTGTTAAACTGACCGGCGACGAAAACAGCATTGTTGATGTTGCCAACTATCAGACCGGCGATAAAGACTTTACCGCTATTTTAACCAACATTAAAGCTCTGAACCCGGACGCAGTATTTGCACCCGGCAACTTCACCGAATCTGCACTTTTGGTTAAACAGGCACGCCAGCTTGGCATTGACGCACAGTTCATGGGCGGCGATACCTGGGAAACTCAGGAATTTATTGATGTAGGCGGCAAAGATGTTGAAGGCGTTGCACTTTCCACTGCGTTTGACCGCGAAAAAGCAAGCACCGAAGAAGCTAAGAAATTCCTTGATGCTTACACTAAAGAATACAACGGTGAACCTTCCGCTTTAACCGCAATGGCTTATGATGCTTACCTGATTGCCGTAAGCGGCATTGAAAAAGCAGGTACTGCAACCGATACCGTTAAAATCCGCGATGCGATTGCCGCAACCAAAGACCTTGAATGTGTAACCGGCATGACCACGCTTGATGAAAACGGCGACCCGATTAAAGGCGTTGTTATTAAAACCGTTAAAGACGGCAAATTTACCTTTAAAGATTACGTAGAAGCTAAGTGATTTAAAATTTAAGTAAAAGGTGCTCCCTTCCTTTGAGGGAAGGGAGCAGTTTTTTGGTTATGAGGTGCCCTTATGGAGTTTTTTGACGCTATTGCCAACATGTCGGCGCTGAGCTTTGTGCAGCACATGGTTAACGGAATATCGCTCGGCAGCCTGTACGCATTGATAGCAATAGGCTATACAATGGTATACGGCATTTTGCTGATGATTAACTTTGCCCATGGCGACATTGTAATGATGGCATGTTATTTTGCTTTTTTCGGAATTACGGCTTTTCATATTCCGTGGTATTTTACTTTTATTATAACAATTATTATGACGGCGCTGCTTGGTGTGTTAATAGAGCGCAGTGCTTACCGCCCGCTCCGTGAAGCGCCTAAAAATTCTATTTTAATTTCCGCTATCGGTGCATCGTTTTTGCTGGAAAACCTTGCCAACTATCTTTTCAGCGGACGCCCGATGCGTTTCCCGGATGTGCCGCTTCTGTCGCAGAACATCAGCGTCGGTGGCATAGAAATTCAGGCAATCTGCCTTGTAATTCCTGTTGTAACTATTATCAGCCTTGTAGTGCTGCTGCACATTGTAAACCATACCAAAACAGGCATGGCCATGCGTGCGGTTTCCAAAGATTACGAAATTGCCAGAGTAATGGGCATTAATATTGATAATGTTATTTCCATTACCTTTATTATAGGTTCGGCGCTGGCAGCAATCGGCGCTATTATGTACGGCATCCGTTATCCAGGCATTACGCCGATGATGGGCGTTATGCCCGGCCTGAAATGCTTTATTGCGGCCGTTATCGGCGGCATAGGCAATATTAAGGGCGCGGTGTTGGGCGGCTTTATTCTGGGCCTTGGCGAAATTTTAATTGTTGCTTTCTTCCCGGATTTAAGCGGCTACCGCGATGCCTTTGCTTTTATTGTGCTTATTGTTATTCTGTTTTATAAACCTACTGGCCTTTTGGGCGAAAAAACAACGGAGAAGGTGTAATTATGACGAGAAAAAGAGATGCTTTGTTAACCATAGCCGGCATAATTGTCCTTTTCGGGCTTGCGTTTTTCGTACAGGAGGAAATGGACTCTTATATCCGCAGAATTGTTAATTTGTGCCTTGTTTATGCCATTATCGGCCTTTCCATGAACTTAACCAACGGCTTTGTAGGGCAGTTTTCGTTGGGGCAGGCAGGTTTTATGGCCATTGGCGCTTACACGGTAGGTATTTTTACCGTACCTGTGGAATTCAGGGAAAATGTTTTTTACGCAGTGCCGATGAATCCGCTTATTGCGGATATAGAGCTGCCGCTGTGGGCGGCGCTGCTTTTGGGCGGCGTACTTGCCGCACTGTTTGCGTTTATGATTGGTACGCCGGTGCTGCGTTTGCGCGGCGACTACCTTGCAGTAACAACGCTCGGATTTTCTGAAATAATCCGTATCTGGATTACCAACGCGCAGAGCATTACCAACGGCGCGCTGGGCATTAAGGATATTCCGCCGCTGAACGATGTGCGCTATATCTTCCTTGTAACACTTATCAGCTTTGTATTTATTACGCTTTTGGTTAATTCCTCTTACGGCAGGGCTTTTAAAGCCATCCGTGAAGACGAAATTGCTGCCGAAGCAATGGGCATTAACCTGTTCTGGCATAAAAACCTTGCCTTTATGGTAAGCGCGTTTTTTGCAGGTATCGGCGGCGGTTTGTACGGTGCGCTTTTAGGCACGGTTGACCCGAAAAACTTCCTCTTTACGCTTACGTATAACTTTCTGCTGATTATCGTGCTTGGCGGCATGGGCAGCATTACCGGCAGCGCAATTGGCGCCATTATCGTAACGGCAGGTCTGGAATACCTGCGTTTCTTCGATGAACCGCTGATGCTGTTCGGCATGGATATTCCGCTGTTCCGCCCGGGCTTCCGTATGGTTATTTTCTCCGTACTCTTAATGGTATGCGTACTGTTCTGGCGCCATGGCATTATGGGCACGCGGGAATTTTCCTGGCAGAAGGCCATTAATTTTTTAAAAAATCCTCTTGGCTTTATTAAGCGGAAAGGGGCTGCGCAATGATTTTAAAAACCAATGATATTACCATGCAGTTCGGCGGTGTAACCGCTGTTTATAAACTGAACATAGAAATTAATGACCATGAAATTATTGCTTTGATTGGCCCTAACGGTGCCGGCAAAACAACGGCTTTTAACATGATTACCGGCGTTTATACGCCTACCAAAGGCAAAGTTATTTACACCGATGCGCAGGGGCAGGATATTGATATTACCGGCCAGCGCCCGAGTGAAATTGCCAAACTTGGCATTGCCCGTACTTTCCAGAATATAAGGCTTTTTAAAGATTTAACGGTTTATGAAAATGTGCTGATTGCAAACCATCTGCATTTAAAATCAGATTTTCTTTCGGCAACACTGCATCTGCCGTGGTACATGAAAGAAGCCAAACAAATGCACCGCAATACCGAAAAACTTTTGCAGGAAGTAGGCTTGTGGGATTTGCGCAACGAAAAAGCTTCGAGCCTGCCTTACGGCCAGCAGCGCCGCCTGGAAATTGTGCGTGCACTGGCAACCAAGCCGCGCCTTTTGCTGCTTGATGAACCTGCGGCCGGTATGAACCCTAAAGAAACGGAAGAACTTACGGAATTTATCCGCCAGATTCATAAAGAATACAATTTAACGGTATTTATGATTGAACATCATATGGATTTGGTTATGGAAATTTCCGACCGCATTTATGTGCTGGAATTCGGTATGACCATTGCCGAAGGCACGCCTGAAGAAATTCAAAATAACCAGAGGGTTATTGATGCTTACCTGGGGGTGGATGAAGATGCTTAAAGTAGAAAATCTTGTCGTATCCTACGGAGGCATTGAAGCCTTAAAGGGAATTTCGCTTGAAGTGCCCAAAGGGCAGATTGTTACCCTTATCGGTGCCAACGGTGCAGGCAAAAGCACGCTGCTGCGCAGCGTTGTCGGCCTTGTAAAGCCTAAAAGCGGGCAGATAGTTTATAACGGCGATAATATTACGGGGATTAATTCGCAGCAGATTGTAAAAAAAGGTTTAACACTGGTGCCGGAAGGGCGCCGCATATTCCCTAACCTTACAGTGCTGGAGAATTTGCAGATAGGCGCATACATGCGCAGCGATAAAGAAGGTATTCAAAAGGACATCGACTGGGTATATGAAATGTTCCCGCGTTTGCAGGAGCGCAGCTGGCAGATGGCCGGTACGCTTTCAGGCGGTGAGCAGCAGATGCTGGCTGTAGGACGGGCGCTGATGTCAAACCCGAAGATGATCCTGTTAGACGAGCCGTCCCTTGGACTTGCTCCGAACTTTGTAGAGATGATCTTCGGCATGATCGAAAAGATCAACAAACAGGGGGTTACGGTTCTTCTGATCGAACAGAACGCAAATATGGCGCTTCAGGTTTCGCAGAGAGCCTATGTATTGGAGAATGGTCTCGTAAGTATGTCTGGCAAAGCCAGTGACATTGCAAACAATCCGATGGTAAAGAAAGCTTATCTCGGTATGGCATAAAACTATGAAAGGATGTATGTTATGAAAAAGATTATCAACAATCCGACTGATGTAGTAAGTGAGGCACTGATGGGAATGCAGGCAGCTTATCCGGATAAGCTGGTTTACACTCCGAAGATGGAGGTCATCAGCAGAAAAGAGAAAAAGACGGATAAGGTGGCAGTGATCTCCGGAGGCGGAGCAGGCCATGAGCCGCTGCACGCAGGCTTTGTAGGAAAAGGTATGCTGGATGCAGCAATTTCCGGAAATGTATTCTCTTCTCCGAGCCCGGACCGTATCGGCAGTGCCATTGAGCAGGTTTCCTGCGGAAAAGGCGTACTGATGGTAATCAAAAACTACTCCGGTGATATTATGAACTTTGGCCTTTCTGCAGATCTTGCAGAGATGGACGATATTGAGGTTGCCCAGGTTATCGTAAAGGATGACGTTGCAGTTCCGGACAGAGAAGAGGGAACAGGCAGAAGAGGTATCGCAGGAACCGTCTTTGTACATAAGATCGCAGGTGCAAAGGCAGAGCAGGGGGCAAGCCTCGCAGAGGTAAAGGCAGCAGCAGAAAAGGCAGTCCGCAATATCCGTACCATGGGTGTTGCCATGACACCGTGCATTCTTCCGGCAGTTGGGAAGCCTGGTTTTCAGATCGCAGACGACGAGATCGAGATCGGCATGGGAATCCATGGTGAGCAGGGCGTTGAGACTACCAAGATCAAGAGCGCAAAGGAAATCGCAGAGATTCTGGTAGGACGCATTCTGGATGATTATGATTATTCCGGCAGCGAAGTTGCAGTTCTGGTAAATGGCCTTGGCGGTACCCCGTTAATGGAGCTTTACATCCTGAATCTGGAGGTACAGAAGATCCTGGAGGAAAAGGGCATTAAGGCATACCGCACTTTTGTAGGAAACTACTGCACTTCGATCGACATGACCGGTGCTTCTGTTACCCTGATGAAGCTGGATGATGAATTAAAAGAACTGCTGGATGCTCCGTGTGACACCCCGGCACTGAAAATCTGAAGGAGGGAATAAACGATGAGCTTTACTTTAACCGCAAAGGATTACGCAGAATATATCAAGCTGGCCTATGAGCTGATCCATTCCAAAGGTGACTATATCACAGAGCTGGACAGTGTGACCGGTGATGGTGATCACTGGACCAACATCAATATGGGCTTTGAGAATCTTGTAAAAAATGTTGATCGTCTGGAAACCATGGAGCTTTCTGATGAGTTCAAAGAGATCGGTAAGATTATGATGTCTGTAATCGGCGGATCTTCAGGCGTATTATACGGAAGTGCTTACATTGCTGCAGCAAAGGCGTTAAAGGGAATTGAGGTTCTTCATGATGCAGAGCTGTGCACTGTATTGAAGGCAATGCTGGATGCCATCGTAGCGAGAGGTCAGGCAAAGGAAGGCTACAAGACCATGATCGATTCCCTGGCACCTGCAGTTAAGAAGTATGAAGAGTGCCTGGCAAACGGAACCCCGTCTGCAGAGTTATGTGATCTGGTTAAGAAGGCTGCAGAGGACGGCGCAGAGAATACCAAGAACATGGAAGCAATCAGAGGACGTGCAAGCTATCAGGCAAACCGTGGCCTTGGACATCTGGATCCGGGTGCTGTTACCATGTCTTACCAGATCGCTACCCTGATGGATTACGCAGCAGGAAAAATTACCGAATAATAAAAGTAAGGAGTCGCAGTATATATGAGCGAGAATAGAAGGCAGCTTCTGAAAGATGCCATGGACAATAAAGAGACATACCGGATCCCGATGGGATTCTGGCATCACTTTGTACTTGGAAAGGATCAGTTCCAGGGACTGGAGCGTCCGGAGCTTCTGGACAAGATCGTAGAAGGCCACAAACGCTATTTTGAGACCATTGAGCCGGATATGATGAAGCTTATGAATGAGGGCTTTATGGGATATCCGCCGGTTATGAACAACAACCTGGAGACCGCGGAGGATCTTCTTGCCATCAAGAGCATCGGCGGATCATCCGTGGATCACGGAGCAGGTAAAGCATGTGCGCCGCCTGGTAGACCTGTTTGGTGATAAGGTCATGACATTCTACAATGTGTTTGCGCCGCTGCAGGTCATCCGTATCCGTCTGGACTTTTATGACCTGAAATATGACCGCTTTGTATATCTTGCAGAGCATTTCCCGGAGGAGCTTCACAAGGCCGGCATGGAGATCCAGAAAGATATCACGACCCTGGTATCTAAGCTTCTGACAGAAACAAAGCTGGATGGTATTTACTACTGTGTCCAGAATATTCAGAGCAAGATGTATGACCGGGAGACCTATGACCGCCTGATCCGCCCGACGGAAATTGGCGTGCTGGAGACCGCAAATAAGCTGAGTGATTACAATATTCTTCATATCTGCGGATACGCGCATCACAAAAACAACTTAAGCTGGTATCAGGATTACGAGGCTAAGGCTTACAACTGGGCAACCTTTACAGAGGGCGTTACCATTGAGGAAGGCCGCAGGCTGTTCCCGGGCAAGTGCGTTCTGGGCGGCTTTGATAATAACCCACAGACCCTGATCGACAGCGGAAGCGAAGAGGAAGTCTGCAAGTTTGTAGACCAGCTTATTAAGGAAAACGGACACCGCGGTTACATCATGGGCGCTGACTGTTCCATTCCGAATAACATCAATGACGGAAGAATCCACTGGATTTCCAGACAGGTGAAAGAGAAGGAGAATTGTATGAAAGACGATAGAAAAGCGGTAATTGACGCATTTTTAAATAACGAGACCGAGGAGAGAGTACCGGCTGCCTTCTGGCATCATTTCGTATCTTTCCATAACCACTACAGCGGAGCAGATCCGGAAATCTACAACACCGTAGTTGCTGAGCAGAAAAAGTAT
>ENA-OOWX01001630-OOWX01001630.1-human-gut-metagenome-genome-assembly--contig:-NODE-1630-length-10140-cov-3.641448_pt1 | contig 10140 bp, 9 predicted proteins | sample MGYA00241583_ERZ501335 | MGnify/ENA primary metagenome ERZ501335 (study PRJEB25962, sample SAMEA2042731) | human gut metagenome | biome: human gut; feature: human-associated habitat; material: faeces...
CGTTATCGGCAGTGCGACGGCATCTGTGCGCGGGGAGGTTGTCTGCACGGCGGAGCTTACGTTTGCAATCGGCAGCAAGGAGGAGTAGAGGAAAAATGGCGGTTTTGTTTCAGAAGCGGAAAAAAGAACCGGCAGAAAAAACACCGGTGGAGGCAGCACAGGCGCTGCAGGAGACGATTGTGTGCCCGGCCTGCGGCAGGGAGATCAATAAAAAGGAAGCGGAAAAAAATCTGTATGTCTGCTATGAATGTGGCAGTTATTTCAGGGTGCGCACCAGAAACCGCATCCGCATGGTGGCGGATGCCGGAACGTTTACCCCGTGGTTTGAGGATCTGGCGGAGGCGAATCCGCTGGAGTTCCCGGGATATGAGGACAAAGTAAAAGCGGCAAAGGAAAAGACCGGACTGCATGAGGCGGTCACCATTGGGCACTGTAAAATATACGGCGAGGATGCAGTGCTCGGTATTTGTGACGCAAGATTTCTGATGAGCAGCATGGGGCATGTGATGGGGGAGAAAATTGCCTGCGCTGTGGAACGCGCGACAGAGGAAGGTCTGCCGGTCATCCTGTTTTGCTGCTCCGGTGGCGCCAGAATGCAGGAGGGGATCGTTTCCCTGATGCAGATGGCAAAAACATCTGCGGCATTGAAGCGGCATTCGGAAGCGGGGCTATTGTATATTCCGGTGCTGACAGACCCGACGACCGGGGGCGTGACGGCAAGTTTTGCCATGCTTGGAGACATCATCCTGGCGGAGCCGGGGGCACTCATCGGTTTTGCGGGACCGCGTGTGATTGAGCAGACGATCGGGGAAAAGCTGCCGGAAGGTTTTCAGCGGGCACAGTTTCAGCTGGAGCACGGATTTGTTGACAGGATTGTGGAGAGGAAGGAGCTAAAGCTTACCCTGTACCGCATCTTAAAGCTGCATCACAAAAAAGAAGGTTATGCCAATTTCGATCCGGTGCGGGAGGCAGACTGCCTCGAGGCGACAGAACTGATGAAAGAGCGCGCCACAAAGGCGAAAGCATTGTCCGCGTGGGAGAAGGTCAAGGCAGCGAGAAAGGTGGACCGGCTGGCGTCTGTGGACTACATAGAGCAGATTTTTGACGAATTTATGGAATTACATGGAGACCGGCAGTTCCGGGACGATCCGGCGATTGTCGGCGGTGTGGCGTATCTGGATGGCCAGCCAGTCACAGTGATCGGTGTGCATAAGGGAAAAGATTTAAAGGAATGTATGCACCGGAATTATGGAATGCCGTCGCCGGAGGGATATCGGAAAGCACTCCGGCTGATGAAGCAGGCGGAAAAATTTAAGCGTCCGGTCATTACATTTGTGAACACCTCCGGCGCCTTCTGCGGCATGGAGGCGGAGGAGCGCGGACAGGGCGAGGCGATCGCGAGAAACCTGTATGAGATGTCCGGCTTAAAGGTTCCGGTTCTTTGCATTATGATCGGGGAAGGCGGAAGCGGTGGTGCGCTGGCACTCTCTGTTGGAAATGAGGTCTGGATGCTTGAGAATGCGACCTACAGCATTTTATCTCCGGAAGGGTTTGCATCGATTCTCTGGAAGGATGGCAGACGGGCAAAAGAAGCGAGTGGCGTCATGAAAATTACCGCGCAGGATTTAAAAGCGCTCGGCGTGATTGAGGAGATCATACCGGAGTACGGCATGGCGGATCAGCCGGCACTGATTTCCATATCGCGTTACATGAAGAGGCATATAAAAACATTTTTGAAAAAACAGAACGGAAAAACCGGGGATCAGCTCGCTGCGGAGCGCTATCAGAGATTCCGCGTGTTTTAAAAGGAAGGAGACCCGATATGAAGGTAAAGATCGTGGGCACCGGAAGTGCAGTCCCCGAAAAATGTGTGACGAACGATGATCTTAGTCAATGGATGGATACATCGGATGAGTGGATCAGAAGCCGGACGGGAATTGAGACCAGACATCTGGCTGTGAGAGAGACAACGACAGAAATGGCAGTGGAGGCGGCGAAGCGGGCACTTGCATCTGCCCATATGGACGCGGAGGAGCTGGATCTGATCATTGCGGCGACGATCACGCCGGACCGGCTGCTCCCGAACCTTGCCTGCGAGGGGCGTGCCGGGCGGTCGCCTTTGACGTCAGTGCCGCCTGCTCGGGTTTTTTATACGCGATGGATATTGCACGCCACTATCTGGAAGCCGGCGGAAGCCGGCGGGCGCTGGTGATTGGTGCGGAGACATTGTCGCGGATCATGGACTGGAGCGACCGGAGTACCTGTGTGTTGTTTGGGGATGGCGCAGGTGCGGCAGTGCTGGAAGCAGATGAGGCGGAGGAGCATGCGGGCATCTTGAGCACCGTGCTTGGAACGGACGGCGCGGGCGGGATGGTATTGCGCTGTGACAACCGCAGAAATCACAATCCGTATGTGAAGGGCGACACCGCGCTCTCGTACGTGTCCATGAACGGGCAGGAGGTCTATAAGTTTGCGGTGCGCACGGTGCCGAAAGTAATTGCTGGGGCGGTGGAAGCGGCAGGGCTTTCGATGGATGAAATCGATTTTTTCCTGCTGCACCAGGCGAACCTTAGAATCATCGAGGCAGTGGCGAAACGCCTGCATCAGCCGATGGAAAAATTTCCCACAAATCTGCAGAAGTATGGAAATATTTCCTCGGCGAGCGTACCGATTTTACTTGATAATGTCAATAATCATGGTATGATAGGAGAAGGCAGTAAAATAGTACTGGCAGGCTTTGGAGCCGGTCTTACGTGGGGCGCAGCAGTGCTCCGCTGGCAGGCGGTGTAGGCGGTGTGGTCGGGAACAGATACTGCTATGAACAGGAGTATGATACATGACCACGGATGAGACATTGAACGAATTACTGGTAAGGCTATTCAAGGATATTATGGAGATTGAGGCGAGATGTCTGGTGAATGAGGAATTTAAGGACATCAGCTACAACGATTTTCATATTATAGAAGCCATCGGATTAAAGGAGCCGAAAAGCATGACGGCGGTGGCAAAGCTGATGGATGTCACGACCGGTACGCTGACGAAGGCGATGGATGGCCTGACTGAGAAGGGGTATGCCGTAAGAGAACGCAGCAAGCAGGACAAACGCGTGGTGTGGGTGTACCTGACGGACAAAGGAAAAGCGGCATATGCGCATCACGAAGAGTTTCACCGCAAAATGATCGCCAACATCAAGGGACAGCTGAATGAGCAGGAGACGCCGATTTTGATCTATACGCTGGCAAAGCTCGTGGACTATTTTCAAGAGGAATATGGATTGGAGGAGGAATAGACATATGAGCAGAGGAGCGTTGGGCAAGAATAACTGGGCGCTGTTTTTAATGCTTCTGGCAGGAATTATGCTGGGCGGTTTTATCGGAAATGCTGCTGCAGGTGTTTCGGGACTTAGCTGGCTGAATTATGGGCAGAGCTTCGGCTTCGCCAGTCCGATTGTGCTGGATCTGGGCATTCTGGTGATCACATTCGGATTATCAATCAAGATTACCATCGCCAGCATTATCGGCGTGCTGATTGCGATTATTATTTATCGCTTGATTTAAGTTCACAAGAAATAGAAAAGCCTCGGGCAGGGGAAAACTCCTGCCCGAGGCTTTTTGCGTATGTCTGATGCGGGAACATAAATCGTTCCGGGGGCACTATCCTGCTACAAAGCTTTAACAATTTAGCGGAATAAAGAAAAAAAGATTGCACATGAAAACATTTTATACTAAAATGTATCTGATGAAAATATTGCAGTGTATACACAGCACAATATACTAAGAGTAAGGAGACAAAAAAATGGGATATGTAGATGAAGTTCTTGCAAAAGTAAAAGAGAAAAATGCTTCCGAGCCAGAGTTCCTTCAGGCAGTTGAAGAGGTGCTGGAGTCTTTAAGACCGGTGATTGAGGCAAATGAGGAACTGTATAAAAAGAATGCGATTTTAGAGCGCATTACAGAGCCGGATCGTCAGATCATGTTCCGTGTTCCGTGGGTAGATGACAATGGACAGGTTCAGGTAAACAGAGGTTTCCGTGTACAGTTCAACAATGCCATTGGACCATACAAGGGAGGATTAAGACTTCATCCTTCTGTAAACTTAAGCATCATCAAATTCTTAGGATTTGAGCAGGTATTTAAGAATTCACTTACAACACTTCCGATCGGCGGCGGCAAGGGTGGTTCCGATTTTGACCCGAAGGGCAAGTCTGACAGAGAGATCATGGCATTCTGCCAGAGCTTCATGACAGAGCTTTACAAATATATCGGTGCAGATACCGACGTACCTGCCGGAGATATCGGAACAGGTGCAAGAGAGATCGGTTTCTTATTCGGCCAGTACAAGAGAATCCGCGGATTATACGAGGGAGTTCTTACAGGTAAGGGACTTACATACGGCGGTTCTCTCGCACGTACACAGGCAACCGGATACGGCCTGTTATACCTGACCAACGCATTACTGAAGGATCACGGCATCGACATCGCAGGCAAGACCTGTGCAGTTTCCGGTTCCGGTAATGTTGCAATCTATGCGATTGAAAAAGCACATCAGTTAGGAGCAAAGGTTGTGACCTGCTCTGACTCTACCGGATGGATCTATGATCCGGAAGGAATCAAACTTGACATCGTTAAAGATATCAAAGAAGTAAAACGTGGACGTATCAAAGAATACGCAGATCGCGTAGAAGGCGCTACTTATACAGAAGGAAAAGGTATCTGGAACATCAAATGTGATATCTATCTTCCATGCGCAACTCAGAATGAACTTGACCTTGATGCTGTTAAGATCCTTATTGCAAACGGATGCAAATATATCGTAGAAGGTGCAAACATGCCTACTACAAGAGAAGCTACAGACTACGCTATGGCAAACGGTGTTCTCTTCCTTCCTGGAAAAGCATCCAATGCAGGTGGTGTTGCTACTTCCGCACTGGAGATGAGCCAGAACTCCGAGAGACTTTCCTGGACATTCGAGGAAGTGGATGGAAAGCTCAAGGGCATCATGGAGACCATCTACGCAAACATTTCAGATGCTGCAAAGAGATACAATGCAACCGTTGGCGGACAGACAGACTACGTTGCAGGTGCCAATATTGCCGGATTTGAGAAGGTTGTAGATGCGATGTTAGCACAGGGTGTTATGTAACGCATAATTATTCAAAAATTGAGAGCCCTACACATTGCAGGAAAACGCAAAAAAGTGTAGGGCTTTTGTATTTTGCCAGATGCATGAAAATGCAGTAAAGCAAGCGGTTTATACATGGGAAAAGGAGATAAGTTACAAGTAATATACATATAATATACGCGTAATATACAAACGATTTTGCATAATATACAAGGATTATTCGACTAAAATGTGTTTTTATAAAATAGGGTAAAAACATAGCACAGGGTAATCAATGAAATTACGATTTATTTTGAACAAGAATTTGAAATGAAGATTGTCGGTTTATGTAAATTGTGATACACTACCGACATGAGAAGTAATCGTGTACAGAGTGGTAGCCTCCCAGACTAGAGATAGAGGGGAGGTGGTGCTGATGGATATGTATGAAGTTTTAAGCCTGTTATTTTTAGGCGGTTCATTTCTAATCGCACTGCTTGCCTACATAGATAGGAACAACAAGCGAAAATAAATAAGCCACTCCTGTCTTGGCGGACGAGTGGCTTATTAAATAACCATTTACGAGGCTAACCACTTTGTGGGCGGTTGCTTCTCTTTATGTTTATTATAGTATGAGGTGGGTAAATTTTCAAGACATAAATTTGTGGAAGTTGGATTTAGTTTATTTCAGAGTGAGATAGTAGTATACGCGTAATATACAAAAATGTTTGAAATCCCCATGAATACTGAATACCTGTGCTGATGCCATGTTAGCTCAGGGTGTTTGCTAATTAAGAATTTCTAAGATAATATAAGATATGGTTAAGTTCCTGTAAACAAATCAAATCTTCGATTTGACTGGTGTTTATGGGACTTTTCTTTATGCATATATAAGACATGTGAATGGTGAGAATATTGATAAATGGAAGGGATATTATTAAAAAATTTGAAGCTGTAGAATTTTACGTTGAATTTTACAGCTTAATTTCGTATAATATATGTAAATAAAGAAACGATATCCAGGAAAGGAAGTTGATTTTATGCCGAATATATTACCTGTATCAGACTTAAGAAATTATAATGAAGTGTTGAAAAATTGCCAAGTCGGAGAACCTGTGTTTTTGACCAAAAATGGCAGAGGAAAGTTTGTGGTTATGGATATTGAGGACTATGAACGTGAAAAGGCAGAAAAGAAACTGCTCATGAAGCTGCAGGAAGCAGAAGAAGCAGTTAAGGATGAAAGTGCCTGGATGAGTTTGGATGAACTTAAGAAATCTGTAGGTGTATAGCTTATGATGAAATTACGGATTAATCCTATTGTGGCAGAGGACTTAAAGAAAATGAAAGAGTATATTGCGGAAGACAATGAAGAAATGGCAGTAAAGACCATTCAGGAGATATATGCTCGAATTGAGAATATACAGCAACTTCCGTATATGGGAGCTGATCTTGCTAAAAGGGTCAGCTTCCGGACGGATTATAAATATGTGATTTGTGGGAATTATGTCGTGCTGTATAAGATTGGAAAAGAGTATGTGGAGATTTACCGGGTGGTGAATCGGCATCAGGACATTACGAAGATATTTTAAATTAAACTGAAGAAAATGATGGAATAACAAGCAAAAATAAAAATAAAAATAAAAATAAAAATGCCTACCTTCGTACCTGACTGGTGGAAGGTAGGCATTTAATTACCATAGTAATTATGCGTAATATACAAAACGCTATGAAAGCTTTATTTTTAGGTGGTTCTTCTATCCTTATGCCATCTCTTTTTCCCCGATCTTATTTACGATCGTCCTAAAAATCCGGAACATGAAGAGGATTGTCATGATAATGGAGATCAGCTCTGCGATCGGGAACGCCCACCAGATCAGGTTGACATTGCCGAACTGCGCCAGAAAATAAGCAACCGGCAGCAGTGCAACCAGCTGTCTTGCGATCGAGACAAACATACTGTAGACTGCTTTGCCGAGCGCCTGGAAAATGCTGCTGCAGGAGATGCCGAATCCTGCAAGGATAAAGCTTAAGCTGATAATCCGGAGCGCCGGGACGCCGAGAGAAAGCATGGTGTCGGAAGCGCTGAACATTTTAAGCAGCTGCGTTGGGAAGAGCTGGAAGATCAGAAGTCCGATCGCCATGATGCAGACGGCATAGGTGACCGTGTGGCGTAAGGTCTTGACCACGCGCTCGCGGCTGCCGGCGCCGTAGTTGTATGCCATGACCGGGATGACACCGTTGTTCAGACCAAACGCAGGCATAAACACGAAGCTCTGTAATTTAAAGTAAACGCCGAACACTGCCGTTGCCGTGGAGGAGAAACTGATCAGAATACGGTTCATACCGTAATTCATGACCGAACCGATCGCCTGCATGACAATGGAAGGCACGCCGATGGCATAGATCTGACCGATGATGGTGCCGTCCGGGCGAAAGCCTTTTAAACTCAGCTGAATCTCCTTATTTCTGGTCTGGTTGATGACGACAGCGAGAACCGCAGCAATCATCTGACCGATGACGGTGGCGGCTGCAGCACCGGTGATGCCCATTTTCGGAAAACCAAACAGACCAAAGATCAGGATCGGATCTAAGATGATGTTGATGACCGCTCCGGTGGTCTGGGTAATCATGGTGTAGACGGTTTTTCCGGTTGCCTGCAGCATTCGCTCGAACATCAGCTGGGTAAAGCAGCCGAAGGACAGGCAGCAGCATACGGTGAGATACTGCTTTCCGTAGAGAACAATTTCCTCAATATCCGTCTGGCTGCGGAAAAAAGGTTCCGCGAAAAACAGACCGATGATAAGGAACAGCAGATAGCTGAGCAATACCAGAAAAACAGCGTTTTCCGCAATCTTGTTGACTTTGTCGAAATCCCGCTCTCCGAGTGAGCGGGCGAGGAGCGCATTGACGCCGACCGCAGTACCTACACCTACGGCAATCATCAGATTTTGGATCGGGAAAGCCATGGATACGGCAGTGAGTGCGTTTTCACTGATCTGAGCCACGAAAATACTGTCCACGATGTTATAGAGAGCCTGTACCAGCATGGAGATCATGATTGGCAGAGACATGGATATGATCAATTTATCGATAGGCATTGTGCCCATTTTATTTTCCTGCATGGGAAACCTCCTTTGTTAAATGGTATAACGTTAAAACGACCTTTCTATACTACCATTTTGCGGTAGCGATTACAAGGCATGGTGCAAGGATTGGGGAATCTTTTGTGAAACGGTGGCACTGTGCCGCAATTTTTGGTAAAATAGATGAGAAAAAAGAACAACAGGAGATTTTACAGATCATGAATATATTATTTTTTTTGACCCCGAAGGAAGACGTGGCGCATGTGGATGAGGACGATACCATGCGTCAGGTTCTGGAGAAGATGGAGCATCACGGCTATACGGCAATCCCGCTGCTTAGCCGCGAGGGAAAATATATCGGAACGATCACGGAGGGCGATCTGCTCTGGTTTTTAAAGGACCGCAATTTTCCGGATTTGAAGTTGCTTGAGGATATGCCGATCACCTCCATCCAGCGCCGCAGGGACAATGAGGCAGTCAAGATTGACGAGTCGATGGAAGACCTCTTCGGCAAGGTGATGAACCAGAACTTCGTTCCCGTCGTGGACGACAAGCGTGTGTTTATCGGTATTGTGACGAGAAAAGATATTCTGGCATACCTTGGAAAAAAAGCCGCCGCGCAGGAGAACGGTGCGCGGGGCATGGATCAGGCATAGTGATGGACAGAACAAAAGAATTTTTTAAATTTGTTATTTTTTTCACAAAACAGAATGGTAATCCGCTATAATATGAAGGAGAGACAAGGCATAACATTTATACAAAAGAAAGGGGAATTTACAAATGAATTCAATTTTATCAGCGACAGTATTGATTCCACTGATTGTGATCGTGCTGCTCATCGTACTGCTATGCGTCGGATACGTGAAAGCGCCGCCGGATATGGCGTACATTATTTCCGGTGTCAAGAAGAAGTCCAAGGTGGTCATCGGAAAAGCGAGCATCCGCATTCCATTTTTTGAGCGTCTGGATAAGCTGAATCTGCGGCTGATTCCGATCGACGTCAAGACGAGCAATGCCGTGCCGACAGCGGATTACATCAATATCAATGTCGATGCGACCGTCAACATCAAGATCAGCAATGATCCGGAGAAGCTGCGGCTTGCGGCAGAGAACTTCTTAAATAAAAACACCGAGTATATTGCCGGGGTGGCAAGAGAGGTCCTTGAGGGTAATGTGCGTGAGATCGTCGGTAAGATGAAGCTCGAGGAGATGGTATCCGACCGCCAGAAGTTTGCCAACCTGGTCAAGGAAAATGCGGAGCCGGATCTTGCGGCGATGGGACTCGACATCATCAGCTTTAATGTCCAGAATTTCGTGGACGGCAATGAGGTCATTGAAAATCTGGGTATTGACAACATCGTAAAGATTAAAAAGAGTGCGGCGATTGCCCGCGCCGAGAGTGAGCGAGACATCAAAGTCGCACAGGCAGCGGCGGATAAGGAGTCCAATGATGCAGCGGTTGCGGCGCAGACGGAGATCGCGAAGAAGCAGAATGAGCTTGCCATCAAGAAGTCGGAACTTCAGATGGAGGCGGACACGAAGAAGGCTATGGCGGATGCGGCTTACGAGATCCAGAAAGAGGAGCAGCGTAAGACGATCGAGGTGACAACCGCCAACGCGGATATTGCAAAGCAGGAGCGTGAGATTGAGCTGAAGCAGAAAGAGGTTGCAGTCAAGGAGCAGTCTCTGGAGGCGGAGATCAAGAAACAGGCGGAAGCGGATAAGTATGCGGCGCAGCAGCGCGCGGAGGCAGAACTTTACCAGCGTCAGAAGGACGCGGAGGCGAGACAGTTCGAGGCACAGCGCGAGGCGGAGGCGAGAAAAGCGCAGGCAGAGGCAGAGCGTTACGCCAAGGAACAGGAGGCTGCCGGTATCCGTGCGGTCGGTGAGGCAGAGGCATCTGCGATCCAGGCCAAAGGTATTGCAGAGGCGGGAGCGATGGAGAAGAAAGCGGAGG
>ENA-OOWX01001639-OOWX01001639.1-human-gut-metagenome-genome-assembly--contig:-NODE-1639-length-10094-cov-6.581831_pt1 | contig 10094 bp, 8 predicted proteins | sample MGYA00241583_ERZ501335 | MGnify/ENA primary metagenome ERZ501335 (study PRJEB25962, sample SAMEA2042731) | human gut metagenome | biome: human gut; feature: human-associated habitat; material: faeces...
GCCAATGGTGGTGGGAACATTGTCAACGTAGCTTCCATAAGCGGACTTACGGCTGATGCCAACGGTACTTTATACGGCGCCAGCAAAGCGGGTGTCATCAACCTGACGAAATATATCGCTACTCAAATGGGAAAGAAAAACATCCGTTGCAACGCCGTAGCTCCGGGACTGGTACTTACTCCCGCTGCATTGGACAACCTGAATGAGGATGTACGTAATATCTTCCTCGGTCAATGTGCCACTCCTTATCTGGGAGAACCGGAGGATGTTGCAGCTACCATCGCTTTTCTGGCTTCGAACGATGCCAGATACATCACTGGACAAACGATTGTGGTGGATGGCGGACTGACCGTTCATAATCCGACAGTGGCGTTATCATAAAACGACCGGATAACGTATTATCGGTAAAGATGATAGGCTATTAACCGGCAACCATTACAAAAAATAATCTCTTTTTCCTTGATGTTACCGATAGGAAACATATCTTTGTGACCAGTCAGTAACAAAAGTATCAAAGTATGGAAAAAGAGATTACTAAAAACAGACAGGCTACGGAAATGACCCTGATTACAGCCGTCAACGACATCATTGAAGAAAGCGGTTTCGAGGGGTTGGGGATCAATGCGGTAGCAGCCAAGGCCAAAGTTTCAAAAATGCTTATCTACCGTTATTTCAATTCGCTGGATGGACTGATAGCAGCCTACATTCAGCAGAACGACTATTGGATTAATTTCGATGAAGAGTTACCGGATCAGGCTCATTTAGCCGCATTTATCAAGCAGATATTCAAAAGACAAATCATGTGGTTACGGGAGAATTATACATTGAAACGCCTGTATCGCTGGGAACTGACAACGGACAATAAGTTTGTGAAAGAGTTGCGCAACAAACGGGAAGAGAAAGGAATCTGGCTGGTAGAGGCAGTCAGCAAACTATCAAAACATCCGAAAAAAGAGATTGCTGCTATGGCTTCCATCATCACCGCAGCCATCAGTTATCTGGCATTGCTCGAAGAAAACTGCCCGGTCTACAACGGCCTCAAGATTCAGCAGGAAAGCGGCTGGGAGGAATTGGAAGAAGGCATCAATCTATTAGTAGACCTCTGGTTACAAAAACAACTCTAATCAAATGAATAAAATGACAATAATGGGAATATGGTTTCTTTCTCTATTGATAAATAGTGGATGCAACCGGGATTTAGTAGAATACGACAGTAACGATCTTAAAATATCTATTGAAAAAGGGGAAGAGTGGTTGCATAATTTTCCTTTGTTTCTAGGCATCAACATCAAAAATCCGCCCCAGATTGCAATCTGGACTGAAGACATGGAAGGGAATTATCTGTCCACCGTGTATGTGACACACAAAATAGCCACTCAATCCTGGCAAGCCTCCGGTGGTAACCGCCGAAAGGAAGCGCTGCCGCATTGGTGTTATCAACGGGGAATCCAATATGAAGACGGGTTATATCTCCCTAGCAAAAAGGAACCGTTGACGGACGGTATCAGCGGAGCTACTCCGAAAGGTAGTTTTAATGTGAAGATGTCGCCAACCGGGAAGTTGAAGAAGTTTATAGTCAAAATTGAAATCAATCATTCTACAGATTTCAATGATGCATATCCGAAATCGGCCAAAGAAGGAGACGCCAATTACTCCGGTGGAAAAGAAGGGAGCGGACAGCCTGCCCTTGTCTACGCAGCAGAAGTGGATTTGACTTCCGGCAAGAAAGAATTTACAGCCAAACTGATCGGACACGGTAGCCCGGATGGAAGTAATGGAGATCTTACCAAAGATACTTCTTCACTCACAACTGCATTGCATATCGTTAAAAGTATAACCGTGTATGTGCAATAGCAGTAGCTAACCATAATATTATCAGACTCTATCCTTGCATCATTATGAAGAAATTTATATTCATCTTTGCGCTGCTATCTTTCATCACTGTATGTGCCGACGGACAAACAGACAGCAGACGTCTCTCTTACACTACATATATCGGGACAGGTTTTTCTATGAATCAGCCTTCTTACACGCCTTTCAACTGGCAAATCGTCAGTCACTACCACATCAGTCAACGGTTTGCCATCGGTGCGGGTAGCGGACTTTCTGTTTATGAAAAACTACTCATTCCGCTTTATGCCAGTGCGCAATTTTATATAACGAAGCCCAGGAGACTGACTCCTTATCTGGAATGTCATATCGGTGGGTCTTTTGCCACAGACAGAGAAGCAAACGGAGGCTTTTACCTCTCTCCTTCCATCGGTGCACAATTTAAGGTCAACCGGAAATTTAAACTGAATTTGATGGCAGGTTATGAACTCCAGAAACTGGAACGGACAAAGAAACAGGAAGATCCGTATTTCCATACGACGTTTAAGGAAGAATTGTCGCACCATTCCATTACGCTGAAAATCGGCTTGACTTATTGAGGTAAGTATAATAAGAGATAAGGAATTTGCCATTGCAAACAGAATATATATTCAGATCCTGGCTTTATTCCCCTCGAATAAAAAAAGGCATAATTATTAATGATTAAGTCGTTATATTATTCAACAAATACTAACTTTACGACGTTATAAAATATAAAGAGCGAACGAAATGATTGTTAAGACATTACTAGATACCGATCTTTATAAGTTTACCACATCGTATGCTTATATCAAACTGTTTCCCTATGCAATGGGCACGTTTAGTTTCAACGACCGGAATGAAACTCAATATACCAAAGATTTCCTGAAGGCACTCAAGGCAGAGATCAAGAATCTTAGTCAGTTGAGGTTTACGGAAGAGGAGCTGGAATATATGACGAAAAACTGCAGATTCCTTCCGAGAGTCTACTGGGAGTGGTTGTCTTCTTTTCGTTTCGATCCGAATAAGATTGATATTCATCTGGATGAAGCTTGTCATCTCCACATCGAAGTGACTGACTTGCTTTATAAAGTGACTTTATACGAAGTGCCTTTGCTCGCTATTGTCTCCGAAATCAAAAACCGTTTCTTTGGCAATGTAGCAGACATGAACGAGATTCTTTGCAAGCTGTCGGAGAAAATAGAATTGTCGAATCAACATCAGCTTCGCTTTTCAGAGTTCGGCACACGGAGAAGATTCTCCATTGATGTGCAGGAAACGGTTATCAAGAAGCTGAACGAAACAGCGCAATATTGCACCGGAACTTCCAACTGTAACTTTGCAATGAAATATGGAATGAAAATGATGGGAACTCATCCACATGAATGGTTTATGTTTCATGGAGCACAGTTCGGATATAAACATGCCAACTATATGGCACTCGAAAACTGGGTGAATGTTTATGACGGTGATTTAGGTATCGCACTTTCCGATACATATACTTCCGGCATCTTCCTTAGCAACCTTAGCCGTAAACAAGCCAAACTTTTCGATGGAGTGCGGTGTGATTCCGGCAATGAATTTGAGTTTATCGATAAGCTGGTTGCCCGCTACAAAGAGTTGGGAATCGACGCGACAACCAAAACCATCGTATTCAGCAATGCCCTAGACTTTACAAAAGCATTGGATATTCAAGAATACTGCAAAAACAAAATCCGCTGCTCTTTCGGGATCGGTACCAATCTCACCAACGATACCGGGTTCGAACCTTCGAACATCGTGATGAAACTGACACAATGTAAGATGAATGTCAATCAGGAATGGAGGGAATGTATCAAACTGTCTGATGATGAAGGAAAACATACCGGCAGCCTTGAAGAGGTACAGGCTTGCCTGTATGAGTTACGACTCAACAGAAAGCAATAAAAATAAAGAAAAGCAGGAAGTACCTCACCGGAGAATACTTTCTGCTTTTCTTTATGCATATTAGAAGTATGCCAGACAAAGACATACCAGCATAGAATCAGCTACGCATATCATTGTAACAAACTATGCAATAATCGTCAGGATTTGAATCCTTTCACTGCTCTTTCCAATCTTTCCAAAGGTAATTCGCCGGATTGTCTCCAGAGCTGTTGTCCTTTTCTAAAAAGAATAAAGGTAGGAGTCGACTCAACTGTATAGAAATCTGTAAGGGCAGGTTCCTGATCGATGTCTACCAATACCACTTCCAATGTTCCTTCCATCAGTTTCTTAAATTCTTCAACAACCGGTTTCATACGTTGGCAATGAGGACACCACGTTGCATAAAACTCTGCCATTACCCAATCACCGTTAGCCAGTTTCTCCTGATTTCTTTCTTCACGAGCTATTTTCTTTTCTTTCATACGAATATCTCCTTTTAATTAATTACTATCAACCTAACAATATCAGGAGAAATATAGTTTAGAAAAGTAGCAAGGTTATACACTAATTAAAGAATCCTTATTTAAAGACAAGCATTGCACAAAAATGAAACTTTCGTGCAAAAAAGGAACATCTTATTTAATATTTATTTATCTTTGCCCCCCGAAATGGTTCAGAATCCGTATCCAACGGACGACGATTAATAGGGAATCGGGTGTAAGTCCCGAACAGTCCCGCTGCTGTGAAGCTCTGTTCAATGTCTTATAATTGAACTAATTTAACGCCACTGATGTTAATCGGGAAGGCAAATAAGACAAGAGTCAGTCAGAAGACCTGCCATTTTGTGTAAGACGCTCCCCTCCTCGTGGGTTAGGAGAAAGAGCATCACTTGTTAAGCCCCAAATCAAAAAAATACTGTTTTTCGTCGGGTGGAGTATGTCCATTAGATGGGAAGACATTAATAAGTATGTACTTAATTGAAAAAAGTATGATAAAAAAAATCTTAGTAGCCAATCGCGGTGAAATTGCCGTAAGGGTGATGCGCTCCTGCCGGGAGATGGAGATAACGAGTATCGCTATCTTCTCCGAAGCAGATCGGACCGCGAAGCATGTGCTTTATGCAGACGAAGCTTATTGCGTAGGGCCGGCAGCATCCAAAGAGAGTTATCTGAATATAGAAAAAATCATCGAAGTGGCGAAAGCAGCTCATGCGGACGCCATCCATCCGGGTTACGGCTTCTTGTCCGAGAATGCTACCTTCGCCCGTCGATGTCAGGAAGAAGGAATCATCTTTATCGGACCTAATCCGGAAACAATGGAAGCCATGGGGGATAAAATTGCTGCCCGTATCAAAATGATCGAGGCGGGAGTACCCGTTGTTCCCGGCACACAAGACAATTTGAAAAGTGTGGAAGAAGCCATAGAACTTTGCAATAAGATCGGATACCCGGTGATGCTGAAAGCTTCTATGGGCGGTGGTGGAAAGGGTATGCGCCTCATCCACAGTGCCGAAGAAGTGGAAGAAGCATATACTACTGCCAAGAGCGAATCGTTGTCTTCCTTTGGCGACGACACGGTTTATCTGGAGAAGTTCGTTGAAGAGCCTCATCATATCGAGTTCCAGATTCTTGGTGACAAGCATGGAAATGTCATTCATCTATGCGAACGCGAATGTTCCGTGCAACGCCGTAACCAGAAAATCGTAGAAGAGACTCCTTCGGTTTTCGTCACTCCCGAACTGCGGAAAGATATGGGTGAAAAGGCGGTAGCTGCGGCTAAAGCGGTGAACTACATCGGTGCGGGTACTATCGAATTTCTTGTTGACAAACACCGCAACTATTATTTCCTTGAGATGAACACCCGTTTACAGGTGGAGCATCCGATTACGGAAGAAGTGATTGGGGTAGATTTGGTAAAAGAGCAGATTAAAGTTGCCGACGGACAAGTGCTTCAACTGAAACAAGAGGATATCCGGCAACGCGGGCACGCTATCGAATGTCGTATCTGTGCCGAAGACACTGAAATGAATTTCATGCCAAGTCCGGGTATCATCAAACAGATTACAGAGCCGAACAGTATCGGTGTGCGTATTGACAGTTATGTGTACGAGGGATATGAAATTCCAATCTACTACGACCCGATGATCGGTAAACTGATTGTATGGGCTACCAACCGCGAATACGCTATCGAGCGGATGCGCCGCGTACTCCACGAATATAAGTTGACCGGTGTGAAAAACAACATCAGCTATCTGCGTGCCATCATGGACACTCCCGATTTCGTGGAAGGTCACTATGATACAGGATTCATCACCAAGAACGGCGAATATCTGCAACAACGCATCATGCGCACCAGCGAACATTCCGAAAATATTGCTTTGATTGCCGCCTATATGGACTACTTGATGAACCTCGAAGAGAACAACAGCGGTATGGCTACCGACAACCGTCCTATCAGCAAATGGAAAGAGTTCGGACTGCACAAGGGAGTGTTGAGAATCTAATTTTAACAAAGAGAATTCAATTATGGAAATTCATATAGGAAACCGTGTGGCCGAAGTAGAGTTGGTCAGCAAGGAAGATAACAAGGTGGTGCTTACCATTGATGGAAAACCGTTTGAAGCAGATGTAGTGATGGCGGAAAACGGCACTTGCAACATCTTGATGGACGGACGCAGTTCGAATGCACAGCTGATTCGCCGTGATAACGGGAAAAGCTATAAAGTGAATACGCATTATAGCAGTTTCAATGTAGAAATTGTGGACAGCCAGGCGAAATATCTACGGATGCGCAAGAAAGGGGAAGAGGAACAGAATGACTGTATCATTTCTCCGATGCCGGGCAAGGTAGTGAAAATACCTGTTGTAGTCGGTCAGGAAATGAAAGCGGGAGATACTGTCATCGTTATCGAAGCAATGAAGATGCAGAGCAACTACAAAGTGACTTCGGATTGCCGCATTAAAGAAATTCTGGTTCAAGAAGGTGATAGCATAACCGGCGAACAGACATTAATAACATTAGAACCGATTGCATAATAATAAGAACGGATTGCATTATGGAAGAAATAAATAAAGCATACGCCACGTTCGAGGAACGTGACCGCATCGCTTCTCTTGGTGGAGGCGTTGATAAAATAGAGAAGCAACATGAAAGCGGTAAAATGACTGCCCGCGAACGTATCGAGATGTTACTCGATAAGGGTACTTTCGTTGAACTGGATAAGTTGATGGTTCACCGTTGTACGAACTACGGTATGGATAAGAACAAAATTCCGGGAGATGGTATCGTATCCGGTTACGGAAAGGTGGACGGTCGCCAGGTGTTTGTTTACGCTTATGACTTTACGGTATATGGCGGCTCACTGTCAGCTTCCAATGCTAAAAAGATTGTGAAAGTACAACAACTTGCATTGAAGAACGGTGCCCCGATTATCGCTTTGAATGATTCGGGCGGTGCACGTATCCAGGAAGGGATCGAGAGCCTTTCCGGTTATGCTGATATTTTCTATCAGAATACAATGGCCAGCGGTGTGATTCCACAGATTTCGGCAATCCTGGGTCCTTGCGCCGGAGGTGCCTGCTACTCTCCTGCCCTGACCGATTTCATCTTTATGGTGAAAGAAAAAAGTCACATGTTTGTGACTGGTCCGGATGTAGTAAAAACTGTGATTCATGAGGAAGTAAGTAAAGAAGAGCTGGGTGGCGCAATGACACATAGCAGCAAAAGCGGTGTGACTCACTTTATGTGCAATACCGAAGAAGAATTGCTGATGAGCATCCGTGAACTGCTTTCTTTCTTACCGCAGAATAATATGGATGAAGCTAAGAAAAAACCTTGCACTGACGAAACAAACCGCGAAGATACTTCTCTGGATACAATCGTTCCGGTAGACCCGAACGTACCGTATGACATGAAAGACATTATCGAACGTGTTATAGACAACGGCTATTTCTTCGAAGTGATGCCGAACTTTGCTAAGAATATTATCATTGGCTTTGCCCGTATGGCAGGTCGTTCGGTAGGTATCGTAGCGAATCAGCCAGCTTATCTTGCCGGTGTTCTCGATATTGATGCCAGCGACAAAGCAAGCCGTTTTATCCGTTTCTGCGATTGCTTCAATATTCCATTGATTACATTCGAAGATGTTCCGGGATTCCTTCCGGGATATACGCAGGAAAACAATGGTATCATCCGTCACGGTGCAAAAATAGTTTATGCATTTGCAGAAGCCACTGTTCCCAAACTGACAGTGATTACCCGCAAAGCTTACGGTGGTGCTTATATCGTAATGAACTCCAAGCAGACCGGAGCTGACGTGAACTTCGCTTACCCAAGTGCAGAAATTGCTGTGATGGGTGCGGACGGCGCCATCAATATCCTGTTCCGCAAAGCTGACGAAGCAACAAAGGCCAAGGAACTGGAAGCCTACAAAGAAAAGTTTGCCACTCCGTATCAGGCTGCCGAGCTGGGATATATTGACGAAATCATTTATCCGAGACAGACTCGCAAACGTCTGATTCAGGCACTGGAAATGACGGAAAACAAGATGCAGACAAACCCGCCCAAGAAGCATGGTAATATGCCTTTATAACAACTAGATAAGGTGCGCAAAAGCACCACTCATACAACGAGCTTGCAAAGATTCTATGATATACTTTAGGAGATTTGTAAGCTCGTTTCTTATTTGTAAGCCTGCCGTTTCTTTATATGTGACAAAAAAAACGGCACCTCGATTCACATCGCAGCACCGTCACAACACAAACACAAAATAAAACACGACAAAACTACTATGCAATCTTCCTGTCATGCCGGGGAGGCATACCTTGCTTGACTTATCTATATTCGCATACACACAAGAAGCTTTATCAGGCGATTTGCACAATAAATAACATACATTTCCGGATTTTGTTCACAGGATTGATAAGATTTTATTCAATAATATGATAAGAAAATGAAATAGCACGCCCTTTAAGGAATTCAAGAGAAACGAAAAAACGGTACCCCGATTCACATCGCAGCACCGTCACAACACAAACACAAAATAAAACACGACAAAACTACTATGCAATCTTCCTGTTATGCCGGGGAGGCATATTCACTAGCCTATATATATTCGCATACCTACAAGTAGCCATCAGGCGATTTGCATATATAAAACATTCAGATTTTTATTTTGTTCACGAAAGGAGAAGTAAAAATGTTATTTCTTCTCCTTATAGTCTTTCAGGAAGCCTTCCATCAGCCATTTGGCGAGTGCCTGACGATTGGAATTCATCACCAACCGACGCTGATCGAACGTATTCTGGATATTACCCAACTCCACAAAGACGGAAGCGGGAGTGGTATGGGAAAGTACGTATAAGTTACGCCCGCTTACTGTGCCGGAAAAGCCCCGGTTGGGTTGATGCTTATCATATTTTGACTCAAACGTATCTTTCATATTATTTGCCAATCGTTTGCTTTCTCCCTTTTTATTCGAATAATAGAAAAAGACATCCGTTTGTTTTCCCTTACTACGGCTATCAATATGAATAAAAATCGCCCTGCAATAAGAGTAGTTCTTACGGTCTTTCCGGTAAAGAGCGTTTATTTTATCACAGCGTTGCTGTAAGCGTTGCACCTGATTCAAAGGAATTGGATCACCCATACAAGTCTCCCGTTTACTGTTTGACAGGTATGAATCATCACGGATACCATCTTTAGCATCTTGAATGATGATACGGACTTCGGCCCCTTCCTGCATCAGGTTACGTGCCAGACGGAGGGCAATATCATAAGCGTATTCATCTTCGTGCAATTCGTATTTACCAACTTTCCCGATAGCCCCCGGATCAGGACCTCCATGCCCGCTGACCAGATAGAAACAGGCTCCTTTCAGTTCGGACGATGTTACTTTATAGGAGGCCAGTTCTTTACCGAACAACGGTTCATAGTTCGCTCGTTTGGCGGCGGCTGAGACAGCTTCTTTTCCTTGTAAAGGGGGAAGCGTATATTTGACTCCCATCCTAAGGACGTTTCCCTTGCCTAATTTCTTTTTATTCAGCTCGATGAACTGTTTCTGATAGGCGGCTCCTGTACGGTTGTGACGTTTGAGGAACAGGGTGACGCCTTCGCCTTTCTTGGGAAATGCTTTCTCCTGGGCCTGTAACCGGTTGGCGCAAAGTATGGTGAGGAATAATGCGAATATGATACTAAGTTTGAACTTCATTGGTGATATGTTGCTAATGCGAACAAAAATAATGCTTTTTCGGGATTATGCAATACGTTGTTATGCAGAATCAGAAAAATATGACAATATCCCCTTTGAAAAACGTGTTTTTGACACCTGTTGAAAATCAGTG
>ENA-OOWX01001648-OOWX01001648.1-human-gut-metagenome-genome-assembly--contig:-NODE-1648-length-10066-cov-2.360803_pt1 | contig 10066 bp, 5 predicted proteins | sample MGYA00241583_ERZ501335 | MGnify/ENA primary metagenome ERZ501335 (study PRJEB25962, sample SAMEA2042731) | human gut metagenome | biome: human gut; feature: human-associated habitat; material: faeces...
CGACCTGATGGCCGACCAGCAGGGCAACATCCCCAAGGGCGGCACCATGCGTCTGGGCAAGTACCCCTGCACCGTCCTGCCCGGCACCAAGATGGCCGAGTGCTACGGCGAGGCCGAGATCTGGGAGCGCCACCGTCACCGCTACGAGTTTAACAACGAATTCCGTCAGGAGATGCAGGACGCCGGTCTGGTCATCTCCGGCACCAGCCCCGATGGCCGCCTTGTGGAGACCGTGGAGCTGCCGGGCCGTGACTTCCACCTCGGCGCACAGTTCCACCCCGAGTTCAAGTCACGCCCAAACAGAGCACACCCCTTATTCAAGGACTTTATAAGAGCGTCGCTTGAGCAGGCAAACAAGTAAAGAAACATAGAATAACTGCCCGTGAAAGCGGGCGGTTATATTCATATTACGGGATATTTTATATTCCCTTTACACCTTCAGACCGTATTTAATCCATTAAAAGAGGTAATTTATGACAGACAGCAACGTTTACGATAACCGTGAATTATCGTGGCTGAAATTCAATCAGCGTGTACTTGAAGAAGCGCAGGACGTAAATGTTCCGCTCTTTGAGCGAATGAGATTCATATCCATATTCACAAGCAACCTTGACGAATTTTTCATGGTGCGTGTCGGCTCGCTTTACGACCAGGATCTGGTCGAGCCTAAAAAGTGCGAGAACAAGACAGGTATGACTGCCGCAATACAGCTTAAAGAAATCGCACGCAGAGTCAGAGATCTGCTGTATGTCAAGGACTGCGCATTTTCTGAAGTCACAGCAAAGCTCAGCGAGTACGCCGAGCTTAAAAAGCCTGCCGACCTTAAGGGTGACGATAAGCTGTTCTTAAGGCTGTATTTCGAAAGAGAAATTCTCCCCTTGCTTTCTCCGAGCATTATAGACAAGAATCACCCGTTCCCGTTTTTGAAGAACAGAGCAATCTATATCGGCACTCTGCTCAGAAGCAAAAACGAGGAAAAGAAAAAACAGCTTGTCGGCATAATGAGCGCAGATTGTGACAAGGACTTTCCCCGTGTCATTTTCCTGCCGGGCGAAAAGCTCCGCTATGTGCTTGCGGAAGATGTTATCCTGCACTATATAGATATGCTGTTCCCGAATTTTTACGTTGAAAACCGCTGTATAATGCGTGTTACAAGAAATGCCGACATTGACGCAAACGAGGCGCTTTACGACCACGATATGGATTTCAGAAACGTAATGGAAGAGCTTTGCCGCAAGAGAAAAAAGCTCATGCCCGTAAGAGCCGAATTCTCATACGACGCTTCCCCGGAGCTTGTAAAACGTATGCTCGAATATCTTGAGTTGTCCGACAGCTTTTCGTATATGCAGAGCTGTCCGCTTGATTTCGGATTTATGTCAGCTCTCGAAGAAAAGCTCGAAAGCAAAAAAGAGTTGTTCTACTGCCACGTTTCACCTCAGAACTCCATAATGGTAAACCCCTACGAAAGTATGTTCACACAGCTTTCCCAGCACGATATACTTCTGTCGTACCCCTACAACAAGTTCAAGAACTTCCTGCGACTGCTTGATGAAGCGGCAGACGATCCTTATGTTTCTTCCATCAAGATAACGCTTTACCGTGTTGCAAGAAACAGCGAAATAGTAAGCGCACTCATAAGAGCCGCAGAGAACGGTAAGCAGGTAATGGCACTTGTAGAACTGCGTGCAAGGTTTGATGAGGAGAACAACATCGGCTGGAGCAAAAAGATGGAAGAAGCAGGCGTAAAGATTATTTACGGTCTTGACGCTCTCAAGGTACACTCAAAGCTCCTGCTGATAACACGCAAGCAGGGAAGCAACATCAGATATTATACCCAGATAGGCACAGGCAACTACAACGAGAAAACATCCCGCCTTTATACCGACCTTACACTTATGACATCAGATAAAGACATCGGAGCGGACGCAAGCACCGTGTTCAATGCACTGTCACTCGGCGCAACAGTTGAAAGCAGTACTACGCTTCTGGTTGCCCCAAAGTGCCTTAAATCACGCATAGTAGAGATGATAGACAACGAGATAACCTACGGAAACAACGGTTACATCGGTCTTAAGATGAACTCACTCACCGACAAGGATATTATAGACAAGCTGATAGAAGCAAGCTGTCACGGCGTAAAGATCGAGCTTGTTATCAGAGGTATCTGCTGTCTTATCGCAGGCGTTCCGGGATATACCGAAAATATATCGGTAATTTCGATAGTAGGACGTTTTCTTGAGCACAGCCGTATCTATATATTCGGCAAGGGCGAGCGCAGAAAGGTATATATTTCATCTGCCGACTTTATGACAAGAAACACCGAGCGCCGTGTAGAGGTTGCCGTACCGCTCAAGGATAAGGTTATTTCCGATAAGGTTGTTGATATATTCGACACAATGCTCAAGGATAATGTCAAGGCTCGTGTTCAGGGCAGCGACGGAATATACCGTCATAAAAAACCTATGCCCGGCGATGAACGCATCGAGGTGCATAAGCTGTTCTACGACCGTGCCTACGATGAAGCCGAACAGGCTCAGAAGCTTTATAAAGAGCCTCAAAAATCACTCTTTGCAAGAATCCGTGCAAGACTGCAAAGTAAATAACCGATAACAAAAGCGGAGCAGGATCAACACCTACTCCGCTTATATTTTATCTTTTTATCCTGCTTACTGTACAAGATCTCCGTAAACAACGCCCAGACCGACAGTACTCATATAAACTCTGCCGTATGTGTTCATATCGCCCGCAACGAAATATCCGTTACCCGGACCGCCGAACTGGTGCTCATCGTCATTAGCTCTGCTCCATGTCTTGCCCTCGTCCTCAGACCAGTAAAGACCCATCGGATCGTCATTTGTAGGCTTGCCCCATACGAATATGGTGTAAGGATCGCTGTCTGTCTTGCCCTTGCCAAGACCAACCGCCATACAAGCGGCTAAAGTATCCATTCTTGTGAATGTCTTACCATAGTCGGTTGATACCTGAAGTCCCATCGCAGGATAGTACACAACGCCTTCCTTGCCGGGTGCAACCACAGGTCTTGCCGCAGTGAATATGGAAAGCGTCATATTCTGTGTGAACGTCTTTCCGCCGTCCTCGCTGTAGAAGAACGCACCGCCGCTTGCGGCATATACATAGTCGGGGTTTACGGGGTCACAGATTATCTTCTTTGCGCCTACTCCACCCTCACTCTTTGTCCATGTCTTGCCGAGATCATCGGAGTAATAGATACTGCTGTCATTGCCGGGTGCCCAGAAGAATCTCTTTCCGTCAGCCGAAACACCTACATAACCGCCGTATGCGACCTTCTTGCTTTCAAGAGGCGAGTACTTCACATTGTTCCATGTCTTGCCTGCGTCAAGGGTATACCAGAAGCCGGGCTTTTCCTCGTCTCCGCCGCACTTTACCCATGTGTCTGTAGCTTTTGCCGCTACCGCAAGACCCGTCATAGAGCCTGCCACACTGCTGTGCACCACTCCGTACTCCTCTGCATTATCCTGAGCAAAACCGTCATAGTCGCCTATAACGCTTACCAGCTTACCGCCGGGAATGCTGATTATATCATACGGAACAGTTTCTTCTATGCCCTTTGAGAAGAAGTAGAATTCGGGGTTTTCATCCCATATATTATCGCAGGTGAATATACCGTTACCCGATACCACCATTACCTTGTTTGTGTTATTGGGGTCGATAGCCATAGAGCTGCACCAGTGCATTGACGCAGTCGAAATCCATTCTACTCCGCCATCACTCATCTTCATTTTTTCGTTGAGAAGCGTCCAGTTCTTACCGCCGTCCGTAGTAACATAGAATTCATCACCGAACTGACCGTTAGGCTGCGGAACGTATATATTCTCCGTGCAGGCAACCATTCTGTCGGGATTTGCAGGATCGATAACTATATCACCGTATGACTTCTTTACAGGTGTGATATCCGTAAATGTATCATTCGACATATCGAGCAGTCGTATGCCGCCGCTCGTTCTGTTGTTGTTCCACGGACCTTCCGCACTCGCATAGGTAATAGCTATCTTGCCATCGCCGTTATACTTCATTCTCTGTGTAAAAAAGCCCTTTGGCGCGTCTGCTACAGGATTCCATGTAGCGCCGCCGTCGGTAGACTTGTAAAGGTTATCCTCCTGAGTTCTGGATATAGCCGCATATATCGTAGTGCAGGCACTGTCATCGCCCGACTTCGGATCGATTATGATACTGCATATGCCGTTGCCGTTTGATGTAGATGTATTTGTGCCCATATCAAGCGCTGTGAACGTCTTACCGCCGTCAGTGGACTTTACCATACCGCCTGTCCTTCCGCCGACATAAACAATGTCACTGTTCTTGGGATCAACTGCGATACGCTCGCCGTTACCTCTGCCCATGCCGTTGCCGTGAGCCTTTATCATTTCTGTAAGGTCGGTACGGTTCCATGTCTTTCCGTAATCATCTGAGTATAACAGACAGGTAAGTCCGTTGCTGAAATATTCCGTTCCCGCAAGCATATATACCTTGTTAGGATCTTTTTCTCCGAATGCCAGACCGTCTATACCGAGCAGACCTCTGTCTTCCTCGCTGATATCATACGACATTGCTTCCCACTTCTGCGTATCCTTGTTGTAGCGATATGAGCCGCCTACATCTGTACGGGCATAATACAAGCCCTCCTCGCTTGTTGCAAATACGCCGCTTACAAATCCGCCGCCGCCCATAGCAACCTGGCTGAATGTAAACTGCGCCTGCGGTGTTCCCGAATTGCCGCCCGATGTTGTATTATCGCTTGTCATACTGCTGTCACCCCTGCCCGATGAGGTCACGTCACCGCTTGACGATGTTCCCGAATTATCGTTTCCGTTACAGCCTGCGGCACATATCGCCGTTGCGACTGCAAGTATGACCGCTGTTATTTTTCTGTACTTCATTCCTTGTTCCTTTCTTATTAAAGCATGCTTGCTTAATTTTCATGTAAACCTTTACACAAGTATTATGCACCATTTAAGTTAATTTTGCAAGACTTGTTCTGCTATTTTGTGAATATGTGATAAATTGCGACCGTTCCAATTGTTCATAATCACGGAATGCAAAATAAGAAAAATTTGGGCGTGACTTTTGCGTATTTGTATAGTATAATCTTAGCGTAATCGAATACAAGTCCTGTCTTATCACGTTTACGGCAGGCAAACGGAAATGGAAAAGGAAAAGAAAAATGAAAAAACGTATCATCTCCCTTATACTGTGTGCGGCACTTATCATATCCGCCTGCGGTTGCAGCGCCGATAACGGCACATTGTCAGCCGACAGTTCATCGACAGCTTCGGCAGTGTCTTCCGCAGAAACCGTATCGCAGGATACTGCCTCCTCAGGCAGCGGTTCGTCTTCGGATACCTCGTCAGACGCTTCTGATAAAACAAGCTCCGACAAGCAGAACAGTTCGTCATCGGACAGCTCAGACAAACAAAACAGTTCATCGGCTGACAGTTCAGACAAGCAAAACAACTCGTCCGATGCTTCTTCTGAAACGTCAAAGCCTTCGACAAACAAGCAGGAAAGCAGTTCTTCTGCCGCTACATCAAGCAAGCCTGCAAACAGCACAGGTTCAGCAACAAACAAGCCTGCGTCTGCAACCGCCGCCGATACCACCAAAAAGCCCGCCGCAACGACTGCAACGAAAAAGCCCACCACAACAACTACTTCAAAAAAGCCTACCACAACAACTACCACAACCGTAAATCAGACAAGTGACAAGCCGCTGAGCTTTTCGCAAACCTATGAAGCGGAAAACGGAAAGCTGTCAAACGATATGTCCGTCATATCCGACAGCAACGCATCCGGCGGAAAGTCGGTAGGTAAATTTGAAAGTGACAGCTCATACTGTCAGATCAGCATAACCGTTCCTGCCGATGCGGTTTATGATATAGTGATACGCTCAATGGCTATCGGCCCATACAAAGAGAATGACCTTTACGCAGACGGTAAAAAAGTAGGCACTTTCGTAAGCAAACCGGATAATTTCTCCGACTATACAGTATGCGCCGTAACTCTCAAAAAAGGAAGTCACACTCTTACCGTCAAAAAGTCATGGGGCTGGATAGAGCTTGATAAAATAACAGTAAAGACGGGTGCAAAAATAAGCAACAGCACCTATAACGTCACATCATCTCTTGTCAACAAGAACTCCACCGCAAACACGAAGAAGCTGTACAGTTTCCTTAAGGACAGCTACGGAAAGTATGTAATCACAGGTCAGCAGTGTGACGGCGGAATAAACGGCAACGAATTCAAAGCGATAAAAAATCTTACCGGCGACTACCCCGCCCTGCTCGGACTTGATATGATGGACTACACTCCGTCAAGAACGGCACTCGGCACATCTTCATCAGCCGTTGACAAAGCTATTGAGTTCCATAAAAAAGGCGGAATCGTCACATTCTGCTGGCACTGGAACGCTCCGACCGAATACCTTTACAGCACCGCCAACAGTTCTGACGGCTGGTGGGGCGGATTCTATACGCAGAACAGCAAATTCGATATAGCAAAAGTAATGAACGGTCAGGACGCAAAAGGAAAGAAACTGCTTGACCGTGATATCAAGGAAATAGCCAAGCAGTTAAAGCGTCTTGAAAAAGCAGGCGTACCGGTTATATGGCGACCACTGCACGAAGCTTCCGGCGGTTGGTTCTGGTGGGGCGCACAAGGTCCCGACGCTTACAAAAAGCTGTGGAAATACCTTTATAAAGAGCTGACAAATACATACGGCTGTAACAATCTTATCTGGGTCTATAACGGTCAGAGTGCCGACTGGTATCCGGGTGACGAATATGTTGATATTGTAGGCGAGGACATCTATCCCGGAAATCACGTTTACGATCCTCAGGTAAGCCGTTTCAAACAGGCGATAAACTACGGCAGTAAAACAAAGATAACGGCTCTCACCGAAAACGGCTGTATCTTTGATATAGATTCCGCCGTGAACATAAACGCACTGTGGTGCTGGTTCATGACATGGGGAAACGAGTTTACCGTTAACGGCAGTAATTACAGTGAAAAATACACCGAAAAATCGGTCATAAAGAAAATGTACGCAAGCAAATATTCATTAACTCTCGGATCGCTTCCGAAAATCTATTGACATAAGCTGAAAACGCTCCGACAGGCGAACACCTGTCGGGGCGTTTTTGTTACCGTTTTTAGCTTACGATATTTTTGATATAATTATCATACCATAAGCGAGCATATCTTGTTGCTGTACTCAACGGGATCTTCTATAGGCATACCCTCAACAAGAAGCGCCTGATCGTACAGAATCTCGCTGTATGTTTTCAGCTTGTCCTTATCCGTTTCATACAGCTTTTTCAGCGTTTCATAGATAGGATGCTCTGCATTGATTTCCAGCACCTTTTCAGCCTTTGCGTCATGCTCTGCGGGCATCTGGCTGAGCACCTTCTCCATCTCTATTGAAAGCAGGCCGTCACTGGTCAGGCATACCGCATGGGACTTCAGTATCTTTGACAGTCTTACATCCTTTACCTTACCGCCGAGAGAATCCTTCATGAAAGCAAACATATCCTTGCTTTCCTCAGCCTTAGCCTTCATTTCTTCCTTTTCTTCGGGAGTTTCAAGGTCAAGGTCGCCTGCGGATACTGACTTGAACTGCTTTTCGTTATAGTCGACCATCATCTGTAACGCAAACTCGTCAACGCTGTCGATAAGATAAAGTATCTCGTAGCCTTTATCCTTTACAAGCTCGGTCTGAGGGAGCTTGTCTATCTTATCGACCGTTTCACCGCTTGCAAAGTAAATATATTTCTGATCTTCCTTCATTCTTGAAACATACTCTTCAAGAGTTACCAGCTTCTTTTCGTATGAAGAATAGAACAGCAGCAGATCCTTAAGCAATTCCTTGCCTGCGCCGAAGCCGTTGTATACACCGAACTTAATCTGAAGTCCGAACACCTTCCAGAACTTTTCGTATCTCTCACGGTCGTTGCGGAGCATCTTTGTAAGCTCGTTCTTGATAGAACGCTCAAGGCTCTTTTCGATTATCTTAAGCTGTCTGTCGTGCTGCAGCATCTCACGGGAGATATTGAGCGACAGATCCGCAGAGTCAACAAGACCCTTTACAAAGCTGAAATAATCGGGGAGCAGATCTGGGCATTTATCCATTATAAGAACGCCGTTTGAATAAAGCTGTAAGCCCTTTTCATAGTCCTTTGAATAGTAGTCGAAGGGAGCTTTTGACGGAATGTACATCAGTGCGTTATATGTTGCTGTACCCTCTGCCTTTGTGTGGATATGTGCGATAGGATCGTCATAGTCGAAGAACTTTTCCTTGTAGAACTGATTATAGTCCTCGTCTTTAAGCTCCGACTTGCTCTTGTTCCAGATAGGCACCATACTGTTGAGAGTTTCTATCTCGGTGTGCGTTTCATACTCGTTCTCAGTGCCTTCCTTGAGGTGCTGATGGCTTACCTCCATCCTGATAGGATAACGGATATAATCCGAATATTTCTTTACTATCATACGGAGCTTGTAGTCCTGAAGATACTCGTCATACTCCTCTTCTTCTGTGTTTTCCTTTATCTTAAGGGTTATCTTTGTGCCGACATCTTCTTTGTCACAGTCTGTGATAGTATAACCGTCAACGCCCTGTGAATACCACTTGTAAGCCTGCTCACTGCCGTAAGCCTTGGATTCGACAGTAACCTCAGACGCTACCATAAACGCAGAGTAGAAGCCTACACCGAACTGACCGATAACGTTTATATCGTCCTTGTCTGTGTCTGTATTGTCGTTCTTGAATTTGAAGGAACCGCTGTTTGCAATAACACCGAGATTATTTTCAAGCTCGTCCTTTGTCATACCGATACCGTTATCGGTAATTGTTATAAGACGGTTGTCCTTGTCAACCGCAAGGTCTATGCCGAGGTCTTTTCTCTCTATGCCGAGATTCTCCGTCAATGACTTGAAATACAGCTTGTCAAGCGCATCGCTTGCATTTGAAATAAGCTCACGCAGGAATATCTCCTTGTGAGTATAAATTGAATTGATCATCATGTCAAGCAAACGCTTTGATTCTGCCTTGAATGCCTTTTTTGCCATAAAAATCATATCCTTTCTATGATTCCGCCGGTTATACGGCGGGAATAATCGTAACTTTTCTGTCTGCAAGGTACTGTTATACATAACAATCGGTTTCCGATGCCTATTTTAGCACTCTATGTGTCCGAGTGCTAAAATATATTATAGCACTGTTTTTATATTTGTCAAGTGGCAGAAAAAATATTTTCCCGTCTGTTTCGTGTACGGACTGTTTAACAGAATCATCTGTACAGACCTCTGTCACAGCAAGCCTTATCCGACCTCGTCTTGCCAAACGGCTCCGCTCTGATATGCCCATAACGTGAAAAAATTGTGAAAGATGCCCTCTGAGCCTTATTTTGCTTGCAATAACAGGCGGTTTATGATATACTTAATCTGCATATCTGTATGCAGATACGAGAGGTAAAACAATGGAATCAACTTCAAACGAGGAAATAATATACGGTAAAAACGCTGTGACCGAAGCGCTCAAAGCCGAAAGGTCGGTAGACACGGTATATCTGCTGAAAAACTCACAGGGCATGAACAAAATAATAGCTCTTGCGAAAAAGCAAGGTATAGTAATCAAAGATGTCGGCGAGGACAAGCTTAAGGCTATGTGCGGTGACAAGCACGGCGGCGTTGCGGCTTGCCTTTCCGCTGTGACATACTGTACTGTTGAAGATATACTCGCAAGTGCCGAAAGCAATGGTAAACCGCCGTTCATTATAATATGTGACGAGATACAGGATCCGCATAATCTGGGCGCTATAATCCGTACCGCAGAAGCGTCGGGTGCCGACGGCGTTATCATTCCGAAAAGACGCAGTGCAACGGTTAATCCGACAGTTTTCAAGACCTCTGCCGGTGCCGCCGCCTGGGTAAACATAGCAAGAGTATCAAACCTTGTCGACACCATAAAGACGCTGAAAAAGCACGGAGTATGGATATACGGTGCAGAGGCAGACGGCACTCCGATAGACAAGGCTGA
>ENA-OOWX01001651-OOWX01001651.1-human-gut-metagenome-genome-assembly--contig:-NODE-1651-length-10045-cov-3.012212_pt1 | contig 10045 bp, 9 predicted proteins | sample MGYA00241583_ERZ501335 | MGnify/ENA primary metagenome ERZ501335 (study PRJEB25962, sample SAMEA2042731) | human gut metagenome | biome: human gut; feature: human-associated habitat; material: faeces...
GGTATGGCTACCGGTAAGGCATGGTTCAAAGTACCTGCAGCAATCAAATTCAATCTGATCGGCAAACCCGCAGAATGGGTCAGTGGTAAGGATGTGATCTTACATATCATCGGCATGATCGGTGTGGATGGTGCTCTGTACAAATCCATGGAATTTGTCGGGGATGGCATACAGTATCTTTCCATGGACGACCGTTTTACCATTGCAAATATGGCGATTGAGGCGGGCGGCAAGAACGGCATTTTCCCTGTCGACGATCTGACGAAGCAGTATATGGAGAAGCATTCTAAGCGCCCGTATGTTATCTATGAGGCGGATGAGGATGCCGAGTATGAGCAGGAATTTACGATTGATCTTAGCACGTTAAAGCCGACGGTTGCATTTCCGCATCTGCCGGAGAACACGCACACGATCGACGAGGTGGGAGAGATCAAGATTGACCAGGTGGTCATTGGCTCCTGCACCAACGGCAGAATGGACGATCTGCGCGTGGCGGCATCGATCCTGAAAGGACACAGGGTGGCAAAGGGACTGCGCGTGATCGTGATCCCGGCAACACAGCAGATTTATCTGGATGCGATGGAAGAGGGCTTGTTAAAGACCTTTATTGAGGCGGGGGCAGTCGTTTCGACGCCTACCTGCGGACCGTGTCTGGGCGGTTATATGGGTATCCTTGCGGAGCATGAGAGATGTGTCTCCACGACAAACCGGAACTTTGTCGGCAGAATGGGACATGGCGATTCAGAGGGATATCTGGAAAGGCCGGCTGTGGCGGCGGCAAGCGCCATCACCGGAAAGTTATCCGGACCGGATGAGATTGCATAGGCGAGGAAAGGAGACAGAGCATGAAAGCAGCAAAGGGTCATGTATTTAAATACGGAGACAATGTCGATACGGATGTCATCATTCCTGCACGTTATCTGAATTCTTCTGATCCGAAGGAACTGGCGACACACTGCATGGAGGACATTGACAAGGATTTTGTGAAAAAGGTAAAAGCGGGCGATATTATCGTAGCAAATAAGAACTTTGGGTGTGGTTCGTCGAGAGAGCATGCACCGATCGCCATCAAGGCTTCCGGCGTGAGCTGTGTCATCGCAGAGACATTTGCGAGAATCTTCTACCGCAACGCGATCAATATCGGACTGCCGATCATCGAGTGTCCGGAGGCGGCAAAAGCGATCGAGGCAGGAGATGAGGTTGAGGTTGATTTTGACTCCGGCATCATCACGGACAAGACGAAGAACACTTCCTATCAGGGGCAGGCGTTTCCTCCGTTTATGCAGAAGATTATCGACTGCGAAGGGCTGGTTAATTATATCAATCAGAAATAGAATTAACCTTTTGGGCAATCTGTTCCAGATAATTCAGATAGCGCCTGGAGATTTTAAGACCGGTGTAGATATCTGCGTATTCCTTCGGAGAGAGCGTATCGACATAGTTTTCCGGGAAATTTTTTTGAATGCCTGCCGCGCGGGCGAGATCAACGGCCTTGTTGTAGGCAATGGCGGCTTTTTCCTCGGAGGAGTAGCTGCCGATCTGGTAATTGCCATTGATGTGGATGACGGCGCGGTACCGCGGGAGTCCGTTCTTTAAAAACTGGAGCACCCCGTGGTAACGGTTGACGATCACAATATTGGAATAGCGGAAGTCACTGTTATCTCCGTTGACAAACTGATAGTCTCTTCCGGCAACAGCGTAAGGGCGGATGCCGTAGCGGGAGAGGATGGAATACTGCATGCCATAGTCGCTGACGAACAGATGCCCCTGCCGTTTCTGGATCTTGCGGCTGGAATAGTAGAACAGGTCGTCAACGTCAAACTTTAACTCCTCGATGCGCGAGAGATAGTAGCTGAAATAGCCGTTGCGCAGGTAGATCGGATTCTTAAAGTAAATGCCGTTGTTGCGGAAGTTCAAAAGCACGATGATTTTTTCAAAGGAGAGGGTTGTGGGCTGCTCAATATAATCTTCCGGCAGCTGATCCAAAGAGCCCAGAATGGCAAGTGCTTCCAGATAGGCATTGCCTGCGGTGGTCTCATCCGCATAGCTTCCGAGACTGATATGTTTATTTTTGTAATAGAGACCGGCACGGTAGTAGACCGTGCCGTCTTTTTTTGTGGCGATGGATACACCCTGCGTCATAGACCGCTCCTTGTTTACCGTAAAAATATTATGTAAATAAGCATTAGGATACACTTTTGTGATGAGTATAGAATAACAGAAGGAAAGACGGGATGCAATAGCGGAAATCCGATTGACGAAAATATACAATTTTGCTATACTAAGAAGAGTTAGATGTGTGCAGGATGTCATATATTTTGGAAGGGGCCATTCTTAAATGAAAAAAATATCAACAAAAGTATTGATCCCGGTAGTGCTGCTTGCAGTGATTGCAGTCATTTCGGCGGTAACCGGATTAAAAAATGCCAATGAGCTGCATACCAGCAGCAAGGAGATCAGTGACACAACGGTGAATCAGCTGATGCTGTTAAATGACATTTCGTCGAATTTTAAGAGCATTGATGCAATCACATACCGGATGTGCGTGTCCACGTCCAAGGACGAGCGCGATCAGCTGATGGAGCAGGTGGATCAGTACCGCACGGACATTCAGACGTCGATTGATTCCTATGAGGCGCTGACACAGACGCAGGAGGAAGCTGCGGCAATGGAGACGCTTCGGGAGAATTTTGCCGATTACACCGAGGTCTATGACCGGATTGCAGACTTTATTTCCCGCGGGAATAAGGACAAGGCGAGACAGATATGCAATACGGTGCTGGCGCCGACCAGCGAGAATGTGGACGGCGTGCTCACGGAGCTGGAAGGGTATATGGAAGCAAATGTGGACGCCGGCGTGGCGGAGCAGGAATCTGTATACAATAATTCGCGGGCAGTCAGCGGCGTCACATTTGTACTTGTGCTGGTGTTCTTTGTCGTTGCGGTGATCGGATCGGTACGCACTGTTGTAAATCCAGTCAAGAGTGTGACGACACAGCTGAATGATATTTTAAAAGAGATCGAGTCCGGCAACGGAGATCTGACACGCAGAATCTCTTTGAAGAACAAGGATGAGATCGGACAGCTTGCCGGCGGCATCAACGTGTTCTTAGAGACCCTGCAGCAGATTATGAGCCGTATTGTGATTGACTCCAGGGAGATGGGCGAGATCGTATCGCGCGTTTCGGGCAGTGTCGGCACAGCAAACTCCAATGCATGCGATATTTCTGCTGTGATGGAGGAACTCTCGGCTACCATGCAGGAAGTGGCGTCTGCCGTCAACACGGTCAATACCAATGTGGCGCAGATCGGGCAGGATGTGAATGAGATTACAAAAGAATCACAGGATATGAACTCCTATGCGACCGAGATGCAGAGCCGCGCGGAGGATATGAAGGAGAAAGCGGTTGCCAACAAGGAGACGACCAGCCGGATGATTACGGATATCATCGAGACTTTAAAGGCTGCCATTGAGGAGAGCAAGAGTGTGGATCGCGTCAACGAGCTGACGGAGGAGATCTTAAGCGTATCCAGCCAGACGAACCTCCTTGCACTGAATGCTTCCATTGAGGCGGCGAGAGCAGGCGAAGCCGGAAAAGGATTTGCAGTTGTCGCGGATGAGATACGAAAGCTGGCGGATTCCACCAGAGAGACCGCGAACAATATTCAGTCCATCAACGCGCTGGTAACGCAGGCAGTGAATAAGCTCGCCAACAATTCCAACGCGATCGTCGAATACATCGACGGGACGATCATGCCGGATTATGACCGATTTGTAGAAAACGGTGTACAGTACCGGGATGATGCGGCGTATGTGAATACCACGATGGATCATTTTGAGGAGAAGGCGCGCAACCTGCAGCAGATCATGGAGAAGACGGTGGATTCCATCCGCGACATTTCCACGGCGATTGAGGAGAGTGCAAACAGTGTCGGAAATGCGGCGAGCAGCACGACGGTTCTGGTGTCCAATATCGACACCGTTCATTCGGAGATGGAGACGAATCAGAGCATCAGCGACCGCTTAAAGGGAGAAGCCGGACGATTTAAAAATGTATAATATTTTAGTACGTTAGTGCATTGACATGAATGTACAGTTTCTTATATAATGTGAGTTAAGTATATAAGAGACTGTACATTTTTTTTGTACATCGCATGTTACAAGAAGAAAGAGATAAGAGGATTATGAAGATGGAATTAGTGTATGCAAGTACGAGAGACGCACAGGAAAGAGTAACGGCATCGCAGGCGATTCTGCGTGGTCTGGCAAATGACGGAGGACTGTTTGTACCGACACAGATTCCGGCGCTGGATGTGCCGATGGAAGAGCTTGGCAAAATGTCCTATCAGGAGACAGCATATGAAGTGATGAAGCGTTTTCTGACGGATTTTACCGAGGAGGAGTTAAAGCACTGTATCAATTCCGCGTATGACAGCAAGTTCGACACAGAGGAGATCGCACCGCTTGTGGAGGCGGACGGCGCATATTACCTAGAACTGTTCCATGGTTCCACGATCGCTTTTAAGGATATGGCACTGTCCATTCTGCCGTATCTGCTGACGACCGCTGCGAAGAAGAATCATGTAAAGAATGAGATCGTGATTCTGACTGCCACCTCGGGAGATACCGGAAAGGCAGCGCTGGCAGGATTTTCCGATGTTCCGGGAACGAAAATCATTGTATTCTATCCGAAGAACGGTGTAAGCCCGATCCAGGAGAAGCAGATGGTGACCCAGAAAGGTGACAATACGTTTGTTGTCGGCATTCACGGGAACTTTGACCAGGCGCAGACTGGCGTGAAGAAGATGTTCTCGGATGCGGCGCTGGCAAAAGAGATGGACGCTGCCGGATATCAGTTTTCCTCCGCGAATTCCATCAATATCGGAAGACTGGTACCGCAGATTGTATATTATGTCTACGCCTACGCGAAGCTCTATGCGAATGGCGTGATCGCAAAGGATGAGCCGGTGAATGTCGTTGTTCCTACCGGCAACTTCGGCAATATTCTGGCTGCATTTTATGCGAAAAATATGGGAATACCGATTGCCAAGCTGATTTGTGCGTCCAACGAGAACAAAGTTTTATATGATTTCTTCTCCACAGGCACATATGACAAGAACCGTGAGTTTATGCTGACAAGTTCACCGTCGATGGACATTCTGATTTCCAGCAATCTGGAGCGTCTGATTTACCGCATTGCGGGAAACGACGCCGAGAAGAATGCCGCGCTGATGAGAGAACTGACGACCACCGGAAAATACGAGATCACGCCGGAGATGAGAGCACAGCTTAAGGATTTCTATGGCAATTACACAAGCGAGGCGGAGACGGCAGAGGTCATCCGTACACTTTATGAGAAGACCGGCTATGTGATTGATACACATACAGCGGTTGCTGCCGGTGTATATGGAAAATACAAAAAAGATACCGGCGATGTAGACACCAAGACCGTGATTGCGTCCACGGCAAGCCCGTTTAAGTTTACAAGAAGTGTGATGGATGCCATTGACCACAAGTACGACAGCATGTCCGATTTTGAACTGGTGGATGAGCTGAGCCGGATTGCGAACGTAGCCGTTCCGCAGGCGATTGAGGAGATCCGCAATGCGAAGGTGCTTCACGATACCGTGTGTGAAGTGGATGAGATGCCGCAGGTAGTAAAGAATTTCCTGAAAATCTAAGAATAAAAATGTGAAAGACATAAAAAAGCTGCACGCCCCGCGCGTGCAGCTTTTTTTGATAAATCTTTTTTGATAAACTTATTTTTCGGAACAGATTTCAAAGATGAAGTGAAGCGTTCCAAACGGGAATAAAACCGGCAGAAGATAAGTCTCATGCTCAAAGGTAAGCAGATCTTTTTCTTCTACAACCGGAGCCTCCAGTGACAGATTCATGGAGAACTCGTTTGACATATTGACACAGAACAGACCGTTGTGCAGATTGATAAAATCTTCTACAGAAGAACGCACATACTCATCAAATTCTGTAAAGTTTTCGTTGACATACTTGGATGCAAAAGCAATACATGTATTCTCTGGAATATCGAGATAAGTCCGGATGGAAAACGATCCGCTTACTTTCTGTGATACGCAGTAGTTGGTCGGGTATTCCTTGCAACTGCTCGGAGAAACCAGTGTGAAATCATCTCCGATAAACCGATAGAGATTATTGAACAAAAGCTGGAAAAAAGAGATTTCATACTTTGAGAGCGGACGCTCAGCAAGAATGAAAAAGTTCTCGATCATATGGCGGATGGCATCCTGATCTTCCTCGGAGTAACTGTAATCGTCCAGTTCGTTCTCTGACTGATAATCAATGATCAACTCCTGCAGCTGCTGATTATTGATGAGTCCTTCGTCCACAAGTGCCTGTCCGAGAAGAAGAAAATCCGGCTTCTGCTCTGCGAGAAGCTTAGTCACTTCCGCCTCTGTGAGATATCCCTCATGAATGGCGAGTTCACCAAAACGCTTGTCCTCGTGTGTCTGAAGAATGACGATACGGTCTACCTCGTTTGCGGTCATATATCCGGCATGAATGGCAAGAGTGCCAAGTTTGATCTTGGTTGAAGACTTCCGATGCATGGTTTCTAACAGCTGCTCCCTGGTAACGACACCGTGTGATAATAAGTAATTTCCGAAAAACTGAGCGTACATAGCTTATCTCCCTTCAAATCTTGAAGAAATAATGTGATGAATCTGTTCTGCATTCAGCGGCTTCTGGATAAAATCGTTAGCCCCGGCTTCAATGGCAGCTTTTAACTGTGTCTGAGTACCGACGGATGAAACGACAATAATATCAGCATCCTTATCATATGCCTTGATCTCGGTAATGGCAGAAATGCCGTCCTTTACAGGCATGACAATATCAAGGAAAACCAATTCAGGTGACTCTTTTTTGTAGAGGTCGATGGCGTCCTGTCCATTGGAAGCTTCCAGAAACACCGGAGTACCATATGTGGAAACAATATCCTTTAACTGCTTTCTTGCAAGTATGGAGTCGTCGCCAATGAGAATCTTAATGCCATTTAACATCATAATGCATCTCCTCTGTCATCATAATTATATTCGCTTCTATTTTACACTAACAAGAAAAATAGTTCAATGAATATATTGAATTTTGTAAGAAGAAGATAGATAATGTAAAAAAATATGTCGAATCAGTCGGCTGGAATGAGAGGATAAAAGAATGGATGTAATGCTGATATTTGATGTGGTCATCGCCATTTTCGGGGTATATATGATCGGAGCAGCACTTAAGATGAAAAAGACAGGGAAGATCAGCTCGGCGGTCATCACGGCGGAGGAGATCGCCAGATGCAGAAAAACGAAGGAGTTCATAGCGTTTATTTACTGGAAAGAGGCAGTATTCGGCGCATTGATTATCGCTGTGGGTGTCCTTGGAATTATCAATGATAAAGTGGTATCGCTCGGAGCGTTCAACGTGGTTGAACTTTTAATCTTCCTGGCGGCATTTCTGTGGTTCCAGTCCCAGCTGCGCAAGGCAAGGGAACAGTTTTTATAAAAGATTCTCCGAATCATCAGATGGCATTCACAGGAACGTCACATTGCGACGATATGATGTCAAAAACAGGGAGGTATCTGCGTTATGAGAAGAATACTGGTAGTAGATGACGAAGAAAAAATCAGGGCGATTATAAGAAAATACGGAGAGTTCGAGGGGTACGACATTACCGAGGCAAAAGACGGCATGGAGGCGGTAAAGCTCTGCAGAGAGCAGGATTTTGACGTGATTATTCTCGATATTATGATGCCGGAGCTGGACGGCTTTTCAACCTGCCGGGAGATCCGCAAGACCAAAAACATTCCGGTGATCATGCTGTCGGCACGCGGAGAAGAGTATGATAAGATTCACGGATTTGAACTTGGAATTGACGATTATGTGGTGAAGCCGTTTTCTCCGAAGGAGCTTATGATGCGTGTAAAAGTGGTCATTGACCGCAACGGCGGAAGAGATTCTGCAAGCACGAACGGGCATGAGATTTTCCAGGCGGAGGGGCTTGTCATTGATTTTACCGGAAGGACTGTGACGGTGGATGGAAAGCGCGCCGAACTTTCTCCGAAAGAATACGACTTGCTGTTTTATCTGGTGCGGAACCGGAATATTGCACTGGAGCGTGAAAAGCTGATTACCGAGGTGTGGGGATATGATTATTACGGGGACGACCGTACGCTGGATACCCATATCAAGCTGCTGCGCAGCAGCCTTGGGGACTACCGCAAGTTCCTTGTCACGTTAAGAGGGGTGGGGTACCGGTTTGAAGCATGAAAAAATCAGTATCAAATGGAAAATCTTTTTCTATCTTCTGGTGTTTACCGGAATCCTTTTGACGGTGCTGTGGCTTGTGCAGATCTGTTATCTGGACAAGTTCTATAAGAAGATCAAGTCCCAGGAGGCACTGGAACTCACCTCGGAAGTGATTGCGGTCTTACAGAGCGATTCCCAGAACATTGAAGAACAGATCGATGCGCTGGCGGCGCAGAATAACATGATCGTGTTTGTCACGGATACGGACGGAAACACCATTTACAGCGCAGAATATATTCCAAATTCCAGGCTGTGCGAGATGCCGCAGGAGATGATACAGAAGCTGTACGAAGCTGCCAAAAGCAAGGGCGGGAGCACGAAGCTGGAATTTGAGGGAGATATCGGGAAGAATGATTTTCAGAATCCGCAGGACGTGATGAATCCCGATGCCACAGGAGAGGGAAATATTTCAGATGCAGCCGATGTGGCAGGGGCGGGAGCAGAAAATGCCCCAGGTGCAGCCAACGGCGCAGAGCAGGAGACTGCAGGAATGCCGGCGGAGAACGGTTTTATGCAGAATCACGGACAGGAACGGATTGAGAGCGTCATTTACGTGAACGTCGTCTCGATCGATGGAAATGAGAGAATCCTGTTTGTGAACGCGCAGCTGACGCCGGTGGATGCGACGGTCAATACACTGCGTGCCGAACTGGTATGGATCACAGTCATCATGATTGTTCTCTCGCTCGGTATTGCACTTTTGATTTCAAGAAAAGTGTCACGTTCCCTGATCGGTCTGAATGCCTCCGCGAAGGAGATGGCAGGCGGCAATTTTGACGTTCATTTTGACGGAACCGATTACCGGGAGGTCGCGGAACTTTCCGATACCCTGAATATGACTGCGCGGGAACTTGGAAAGAGCGAGCGCCTGCGGCGGGAACTGATTGCCAATGTATCGCATGACCTGCGGACACCGCTCACGATGATCATTGCCTACGCAGAGGTCATGAGGGATCTGCCGGGGGAAAATTCTCCGGAAAATGTGCAGGTGGTCATTGACGAGGCGGAGCGGCTGACCAATCTCGTCAATGATATGTTAGACATCTCCAAGCTTCAGGCAGGTGTACTGGAAAAAAATGTCACGGTCTACAACCTGACCGAGAGTATTCAGTCTGTATTTGCACGGTATAATAAGTTAAAAGAGCAGGATGGTTATAAGATTGATTTCTCCTACGACCAGATGGTCATGGTGGAGGCGGACGAGTACAAAATCTTCCAGGTCATCTACAATCTGGTCAATAACGCAATCAATTACACCGGGGATGACAAACAGATCTGGGTGCGTCAGATTGTGCGGGAAGACGGATATGTGCGGATCGAAGTGACGGACAGCGGCGAGGGAATCGCTCCGGAGGCGCTTCCGTATGTGTGGGACCGCTACTATAAAGTGGACAAGACACACAAGCGGGCGGTCATGGGAACCGGACTCGGACTTTCGATTGTAAAAAATATTCTGGAACTGCACGATGCACGCTACGGAGTAGAGAGCGAAGTGGGCAAAGGTTCTACCTTCTGGTTTGAACTGAAAGTATATCAGAGTGTTTAAAAGAGCTGCCCGCGGATTGACGGAGCGGGCAGGAGGAAGCATGTGGCAATATGCGAACTTAGAACTCCGGCTATAATGGCCGGCGGTTCTTCTGATCGTAAAATCCGGTGTTTCTAATCATACCGCGTTTGACATCCCTGATGATCCGTGTCTTTCCAAGTTTGGAGCACTCC
>ENA-OOWX01001652-OOWX01001652.1-human-gut-metagenome-genome-assembly--contig:-NODE-1652-length-10037-cov-2.233320_pt1 | contig 10037 bp, 9 predicted proteins | sample MGYA00241583_ERZ501335 | MGnify/ENA primary metagenome ERZ501335 (study PRJEB25962, sample SAMEA2042731) | human gut metagenome | biome: human gut; feature: human-associated habitat; material: faeces...
CGGACGGCAGTCGCCCACAGTGTATTCAATATCGTGGGAAGTTTTGTATTTCTCTGGATCATACCGTGGTTTGTAAGATTCGTGGAGTATATCTCTCCGAAAGGGGCAGAAATCGATGTAATCTCCCGGCAGATTGCCAATGCACATACATCCTTTAATATGGTAAATACGATTCTTTGGCTGCCATTTATCTGGCTGATGGTAAAGATAGTAACCTGGCTGGTTCCCGGGGAAGAGAAGAAGGTACAGAAAACCAAAGTGGGCGTGGGAGCTGCATATGCAGAAGAATAGTGTTCGTTGTACTAGGAGCAGGCGTTTCAGACGAAGCGTCTGTTTTTTAGTTGCCCTGCAAATTGCATTTTACAGAGGAATTCGCTATACTAAAAATGAATGTGGGATGCAAAAGTGACAATGGAGAGTGTTAGGAGAAAGAGATGTTAAGACTAAGACCTTATAAAAGTTGTGATGCAAGGTATATTGTAAGTTGGATAAGAGATGAAGTTACATTTTACAGATGGAGTGCAGATCAATATCGTAAATTTCCAATCTGTGCAGAGGATATGAATGAAAAATATGCTGCCTATGCAGATAAAGACGATTTTTTTGAAATGACAGCTTTGGATGATAACAAAGTTGTGGGGCATTTGATTATGCGTTTTTTAGACGAGGAGAAAACAATTCTGCAGTTTGGGTTTATCATCGTGGATGATACCAAACGGGGGAAGGGATATGGAAAAGGTATGTTGTCCCTGGCATTAAAATATGCATTTGAAATACTGAAAGTAGAAAAAGTGACGTTGGGCGTGTTTCAAAATAATGAATCTGCATATCACTGTTATATATCGGTAGGATTTCGGAAGGATCTTTCAAAAGAGCCGGTAATCTGCCGGATTTTGGATGAGGTCTGGAAATATGATGAATTAAAAATTGAATATAAAGACTGGAAGAAAGAGAACAGAGCAGTACATTATGAAAATGAATGGCATGGAAACACTACGGTATTGTAAGTGAACTTAATATTAGGCTGCTTGTCGAATAATATAATTTTGTGTCGAATATTGCGGTTAGTTTTGACTATATATACGAAAAAGGGAAATGACTTTATTTTCCCATCTTTTTAGCATTTTCTGGTATAATAGAAACAGTAAAACCAGAATACGAGGGGTAGACACCAATGAAAAATATCAAGATTGAATTTATCAATGAACGTATCATCCCGGCTTTAGATCTGGCAGTTGCGGGGACCATTCTGGGCAAGAGCGATTTTGTAAAACGCTGCAACCGTATAGATGTCACAAAGAAACGTTCAAAGCACCAGAACAAAAATGGCGACATCTTGCTGACCATGGGGAAACATCCCTTCCGAAGAAACCTTGCGTTAGCGTATGGATGACATCGGTGTTTCCCTGCGTTCCCAATACTTTCTGAGAACATAGAAATGCTCAAATTCAACGGCATTGTCCCCTGCAGGCTTCCAAACGGTTATGCGTCTATCATGGCGTATACAGGACGGAAGCCAATGAGGAGAAAAACGTCATCCTCCGCACGGGATATGAAATTACCAGTCGTACAATCGACAAGTACGGTCAGAAAATAATTGGAAAAAATTTGAAATATAATAAAAGCCTGTATAAACAGGCTTTTCCACACAATGTGGGTCGTACATACGACGAATTGAATAAATTTTTATTTGAACTTATGATGTAAATCTAGTATGGTACTAAATCTAATGAAAGTATAATTCAAAATTTACAACATGTCAATTTAAAAAGTAAAATGGAGAGAAAAAATTTATGAAACAAAATTATTTTTTAGGATTGGATATGGGAACGGGTTCTCTTGGTTGGGCGGTAACAAATGATAAGTATGAAGTGTTGAGGAAGCACGGAAAGTCACTTTGGGGAACGCGATTATTTGAAAGTGCAAATACAGCAGAGGAAAGAAGAGGTTTTCGTACGGCAAGAAGAAGACTGGATAGACGGAATTGGAGAGTGCAAGTATTACAGGAAGTGTTTGCGGAAGAAATTTCTCAAATTGATCCGGGTTTTTATTTGAGAATGAAAGAGAGTAAGTATTATCCGGAAGATAAAAGAGACTTAGAAGGTAAGTGTCCAGAGCTTCCGTATGCCTTGTTTGTTGATGAAGATTTTACAGACAAAGATTATCATAAACAATTTCCAACTATTTACCATTTACGTAAAATGCTTATGGAGACGGAAACAACGCCGGATATACGTCTGATTTACTTGGCATTCCATCATATGATGAAGCATAGAGGACATTTCTTACTTTCGGGAAATATTAATGAAATTAAAGAGTTTAAAGCTACATTTTTACAATTAATTGAAAATATTAAAGCGGAAGAGTTAGAGTTTGATTTATCTATAGGTGAAGAAGAATGTGCGCTTGTAGAAGAAATTTTAAAAGACAGAAATAGTACAAAAAGTTCTAAAAAAATAAAATTGTGTAAAACACTTGGAGCAAAGAATTCTTGCGAAAAGGGAATTTTGAATTTAATTGTCGGTGGAAAAGTAAAATTAAGAGATATTTTCGGTAATGACGATTTGGAAGAATGTGAGAGACCGGCAATATCATTTTCAGATAGTGGATATGATGATTATATCAGTGGTGTGGAGGCAGAATTAGGCGAGCAATATTACATTATTGAATCTGCAAAAGCAGTCTATGATTGGGCTGTGTTAGTAGATATATTAAAAGATAGTCAGTCGATTTCAGAGGCTAAGGTAAAGGTTTACGAAAAGCATAAAAAAGATCTTGCTGATTTGAAGAGAATTGTGAAAAAATATTTATCAAAAGAAGAATATCATAAAATTTTTGTGGATACAGATGATAAATTATGCAATTATTGTGCGTATATCGGTATGACAAAGAAAAATGGGAAAAAAGTTGATTTACAAAGTAAGCAATGTAATAGAGATGAGTTTTATGATTTCCTTAAGAAGAGTGTTGTGGCAGAATTGAAAAATGCAGGAGCTGAAGAAGCAACTTATTTAGAGGAAGAACTAGAAAAAGGAACTTTTCTTCCGAAGCAAGTAAATAAGGATAATGGGGTGATTCCATATCAGATTCATCAGTATGAATTAGAAAAAATCATAGAAAATCTAGCGGACAGGATTCCATTCTTGAAAGAAAACGGAGAGAAGATTAAACAATTGTTTGTTTTTCGTATTCCTTATTATGTAGGACCGTTGAATAAGAATAGTAATGCTGAATATAATAAGTTTTCGTGGGCAGTCAGAAGAAATGATGAAAAAGTTTATCCATGGAATTTTGCAGAAGTGATTGATATAGAAGAAAGTGCAGAGAAATTTATACGTCGCATGACAAATAAGTGTACATATTTATGCAGAGAAGATGTTCTTCCCAAGGATTCCTTATTATATAGTAAGTTTATGGTTTTGAATGAATTGAATAATCTTAGACTCAATGGAGAAAAGATTTCTGTCACATTAAAGCAAAAGATATATGAGGAGGTATTTCAACGATATCGAAAAGTGACACAGAAAAAGTTGAAGAATTATTTGATTAGAGAAGGTATAACAGGAAAAGATGTTGAGATTTTTGGCATAGACGGAGACTTTAAAGCATCATTGACTGCATATCATGATTTTAAAGAAAAGTTAACTGGAATCGAGCTTAGCCAGAAAGAAAAGGAAGGAATTATTTTAGACATTGTCCTATTTGGCGATGATAAAAAACTTCTGAAGAAGCGAATTGCTAAGAAGTTTCCTCAACTAACAGATAATCAGAAAAAGAATATTTGTGGCATGTCATATAAAGGCTGGGGAAGATTATCTAAGAAATTTTTAGAAGAAATTGTTGCTCCGGCACCAGAGACGGGCGAGATATGGAATCTGATTACAGCGCTTTGGGAAACAAATGATAATTTGATGCAGCTTTTAAGCGGAAACTATTATTTTGCAAAAGCGATTGAAGAGTTTAATTGTGAGAACAAAGAGACGAAATTATCTTATACAACAGTGGAAGAATTATATGTATCGCCGGCAGTAAAACGCCAGATTTGGCAGACTCTCAAAGTGGTAAAGGAGATTGAAAAAATAATGGGTGGCAAGCCGCAAAGAGTGTTTGTGGAAATGGCTAGAGAGCAACAAGAAAGTAAGCGTACAGAGTCGAGAAAAAAACAACTTCAGGATTTATATAAGGCTTGCAAAAATGAAGAAAGAGATTGGATTGCGGAATTAGGTAAATATGAAGATCATCAGCTAAGAAGTGATAAGTTATATTTGTATTATACGCAAAAAGGTCGTTGTATGTATTCGGGAGAAGTAATTCCGATAGAAGATTTATGGGACAATACGAAATATGATATTGACCATATTTATCCACAATCAAAAACTATGGACGATAGTTTAAATAATCGCGTACTTGTAAAAAAAGTGTATAATGCAAACAAATCTGATATTTATCCGATTGCAAAAGAAATTAGAGAGGCTAGAAGTTCATTTTGGAAAGTATTGTTAGATGGAAAATTTATTTCAAAAGAAAAATATAATCGATTGACTCGTAAAGAAGAATTCTCGGCAAATGAGTTGGCAGGATTTATTGAAAGACAGATTGTAGAGACAAGACAGGGAACAAAAGCTGTCGCAGAAATTTTGCAGCAGGCATTACCGGAAACAGAGATCGTATATGCAAAGGCAAAAACAGTTTCACAGTTTAGACAAGCATATCAAAAGGATCCTGCTTTTATCAAAGTTCGTGAAATGAATGATTTACATCATGCTAAAGATGCCTATTTGAATATTGTTGTAGGAAATACTTATTATGTAAAATTTACGAAAAATGCAGCATGGTTTGTAAAAAACAATCCAGGACGAACATATAGTTTAGAAAAAATGTTTACAGGAAAATATGATGTTGAGAGAAATGGAGAAGTTGCCTGGAAATCAGGCGGCCAGGGGACTATTATTACCGTTAAGAAACAGTTATCAAAAAATGATATTTTGGTAACAAGAAAAGCTTATGAGGTAAAAGGTGGTTTGTTTGATCAGCAGATTATGAAAAAAGGTAAAGGGCAGATTTCAATTAAAGGGAATGATGAAAGATTATCTAATATTGAAAAATACGGCGGATATAATAAGGCGACAGGAGCTTATTTCATGCTTGTGAAATCAAAAGATAAAAAGGGTAATGAAATAAGAACGATAGAATTTGTTCCTTTGTATTTGAAAGATATGATTGAACAGAGAGAGGAGACTGGGTTAGAGTATCTGATGCAGGAGAGAGGACTAAGAGAACCAGAGATTCTTATTAAAAAAATTAAAACAGATACCTTGTTTACGGTAGATGGTTTTAAAATGTGGTTATCGGGAAGAACCGGTAATCAATTGATCTTTAAAAATGCGAATCAGTTACTTTTATCGGCGGAGAACTGTCAAACGTTGAAGAAGGTAGTAAAGTTTAATTTAAGAAAAAAAGAAAATAAAAATGTGAAGATAACGGGAAAAGACGAAATTAATGAAAACATGCTTATTCAGTTATATGATACATTTTTAGCAAAAATCCAAAATACGATATATGGCATTAGATTGTCCGCACAGGAGAAAACATTGGTGGAGAAGAGAGATGCTTTTCTTGGACTTGCTTCGGAAGAAAAATGTCTTGTTTTATATGAAATTTTACATATGTTCCAATGTCAGAGCGGTGCGGCGAATTTAAAGGCAATTGGAGGACCTGGTAGCGCAGGAATTTTGGTAATGAATAATAATATTACCAAATGTCAACAGATTTCTATTATAAATCAATCTCCGACAGGAGTTTATGAGCAAGAGATTGATTTATTAAAGGGGTAAAAGATGAGTTGGCGAACGATTGTTATCTCTAAACGAGCAAAACTGGATTTGCAATTAGGTTATATGGTTGTGCGGAGTGAGGAGATAATAAAAATTGTTTTAAGTGAGATTTCAACGATATTAATTGAATCTACGGCAGTATCATTGACAACAAGTCTGTTGGCGGAATTATCAAAGAGAAAAATAAAAGTTATTTTTTGTGATGAAAAAAGGAATCCGTCAGCAGAATTGGTTAGTTATTATGGGAGCCATGATACGAGTAACAAGATTAGAAAACAGATTGTATGGAAAAAAAGTACGAAAGAAGCTGTCTGGACAGAGATTGTAACGGAAAAGATTAGAAAGCAGAGAGAGTTTCTGGAGTTGCTTAGAAAGGAAGAATCGGAATTATTATCACTATATTTGAAAGAAATTGATTGGAATGATGCAACGAATCGAGAAGGTCATGCAGCTAAAGTATATTTTAATGCATTGTTTGGATTGGATTTTACTCGAACAGAAGATAATTTTATCAATGCTGCATTGAATTACGGTTATTCGATTATTTTGTCTGCTTTTACAAGAGAAATTGTGGCGAATGGTTATTTGACACAATTAGGTATATTTCATGACAATATGTTTAATCAATTTAATTTAGCATCAGATTTGATGGAACCATTTCGAGTTTTAGTAGACCGAGAAGCTTTTTCAATGAAACTTGTAAAATTTGAACATGAAGATAAAATGCAGTTGGTTAATATATTGAATCATGAAGTGGAAATAGATGGGAAAATTCAATATGTTAATAATGCAATTAAGATTTATTGTAAAAGTATTTTTGATGCCTTAAATGAAGATGATAGTTCTTTGATTCGATTTTATAAAGTTGAGTTATAGATTTATGAGAGTATTGGTGTTTTTTGATTTGCCGGTTACAACAAGTGAAAACAGGAGAGCTTATGCAAAATTTAGAAAGTTCTTATTAAAAAATGGTTTTATGATGCTGCAAGAATCTGTTTACTGCAAGTTGGCTCTAAATGGAACGGCGGCGAATGTGATTATTAGTAATATTCATAAAAATAAACCGGACGAAGGATTGGTACAATTATTGACAGTTACAGAGAAGCAGTATTCAAAAATGGATATTATCGTGGGTGATATTAAAAAAGAAGTTTTAGACAGTGATGATAGGTTGGTGATTTTATGAAATTGGTTTCTGCAGAATTATCTAAAGCAATTCTTTCAGATGAAAATTCAGTAACAGAATGGATTATAGAATCGCCAAATCTTTTTTCATGTTATGTACAAGAATTGGTGCATCAATGTGATGGAGAGGAGGGGCAATTTGTTCTTTCTGACAACAATAAAATAGTAGAAATATCTAAATATGTGGAAATTATTTTAAATCCTTTTGATGTTGAAATTAATAGTAAAAAAATACTAACAAAATTGTATTCGGATTTAAATAAATTGGCAAAGTCGGAGGAAATGTATTTACAAACTCGTCAAATTATGCAAGGGCTTATAGAATATCTATTAGAACTAGAACAAAAAAGTGATTATATTTTAGGGTTTGAACAAGAATTTGATTTGGCATTGATATTTAAGGCGGTTGGAATAAGGCATGAAATTATAGAGGAAGATTATTTGGAAAGTCTGATTCGATATATAAAAATCGTATCTAAGATGTTGGGGATAAAGGTAATGATTTTTGTTAATTTTAGAAGTTATTTAGATGATGTGCAATTAGAACAACTGTTAAAGGAAGCAGCATATCAGGAAATTCAGGTATTACTTATTGAAAATCAACAAAGGACTTGTCTGAAAGATACATTTTGTTATATTATAGATAATGATAAATGTGAAATTTTTTATTAGATTGTTTGAGTATGGCATTTATGCAGGTGATAGCATTTCATTTTTGAATTTGAGGTTTGAGAATGATGTAAAAATGTATGGTACTCAAACATGAAGGACGTGGTGGCTCCATATTTGACGGTTTGAGAATGATGTAAAAATGTATGGTACTCAAACAAAGCATCTTCTGGGAATCATTCTGGTAATGTTTGAGAATGATGTAAAAATGTATGGTACTCAAACCTGATTCCTCCGCTTTCTCGAAAAGTCTCTGTTTGAGAATGATGTAAAAATGTATGGTACTCAAACAGAGAGGAAATCTGACTGTGCTTACGATGGTTTGAGAATGATGTAAAAATGTATGGTACTCAAACGAAAGAAGCTGACTAAATATAAATCGGGTAGTTTGAGAATGATGTAAAAATGTATGGTACTCAAACAGCGCAGTGGTTAAGGCAGGACAGATGCACGTTTGAGAATGATGTAAAAATGTATGGTACTCAAACAAATGAACATTTCTTAATGTACTCTACTAAGTTTGAGAATGATGTAAAAATGTATGGTACTCAAACTTCCGGCAGCAAATCCGCCGGACACGGATGTTTGAGAATGATGTAAAAATGTATGGTACTCAAACGATTTATCAAAATCCTGAATCCGTGAAATGAAAAAGGTTAAAGATAAAGCTGTAGAGAAGGGCAAGGACTCTTTGAACTATTATTACTACCATAAGTTTGATGAGAAGTATGATGAACTCCTCGAACTGGCAAGGGAAGAAAACTCCCTTCCGGAAACCACAGAGAAAAAACGTGGACGGAAGAAAAAGGGGAAATCCTTTCCCTGGTAGAACGCCTTGTGAATTACAACGTCTCAGTTTGCCTTTTTATCCATAACTTCATGGTTCCGTTTGATAATAATCAGGCGCAATTCGATTTTTGGATGATAAAGGTTAAAACGAAGGTATCCGGATGTTTCCGAACCGAGGAAGAAGCCAGAGATTATCTAAAAATCATGTCCTACGTTGGTACTGCACATAAGCAGGGATACAATGCTTATGAAGCAATCAAAAATGCGATCTCAGGTCCCCTCCGATGTCATCTTTGAATAAAGATGGTTCTGAATAGTTACAAAAAGAGATAAAAATTTGATTTTATTTAAATGGCATTGTAGAAAATGTAGAAGCAGTGGCAAACTATAGTGGGAGGTAGGATTATGAAACAGCGGCATAAGTTTGTATATAATAACTATCAATTTTACGAGAATGATGCATTGGTAAATTTCATAGAAAGACAGGCGGCAGAAGGCTATTATCTTTGTGGTATGATTGGTAGATTAGCCAGTATACTAAAATTTCGGCATGAAGATACCGGGATTCCAAGATCATATGTACTTTATTGTAAATATTTGGATGAACAGACTGACACAGAAATTGAGAATATGAAAGCCGGAACATGGGAGAGCGTCTGCGAGAATATTCAGTTTGTTCTGTTTGGAAGTTCTTCTGCTGATGATTCAGAAAAGAATGCAGCGCGTGTGAAAGAGAAGCAAAAGATGTTACTTGGCATTCCTTTGAAAAAATCGTTAGCCCTTATTTCTGCGCTTTTTTTCGTATCTCTCATTGTTTTAGTTCTTAAATGGTATTTGGCGGCGAATGGAAAGCTTCAATTATATCCGTTAAAATTTTTTATATGTATAGCTTTAAATATTATTTTTCTTTTTTACTTTACAGGCGATTTGTATGATCTTAAAGCCGGTAAAGGTGTATATACAAAGGGAATTGTATATTTTTCCGGGCGCACGAGATTTAAGGATGTGATGTTTTACATTGGTGATATATGTAGATTAATTTTGTTATTAGGAAGCGTTTTCAGCAGCATTCTGCTTCTGATTCGTTCAAAAGATTTCGTCATTTTATTGGAAATCCTTAGAATGTGGTTCCTGTATTGGATTGTTGGTTATTGTTATAAGTTGAAGTTTCGGCGTTCCTATATAGTGTTATTGATAGGTTCTGTGTTCCTGGCGACGTTTGGAATTTGATAAAATTGCCTGAAGAATATCCGGAGAAGGAGACTGGCTAAGAGAGGGTCAGGATTCCTTCAGCCGGATTTTTTTGTTATTCGTATAAAGTGTTAAACTGTCTGGGGGTGCTTTAAAATTTTTTTTGTATAGAATTGACATAAAAAATATCTTGTGGTATTATATACGAGTTAATTAGTTAAAACTAACTAGAGAGGGAAGAATAGCAGTATGAGTAGTTGGAAAAAGCTTTTGATATTAGTTCAAACTATCCCGGCAGCCTTGGTTATGGTATGTGCGGGGATTTCGCTCCATGGCTATACGGAACCTGTATATGCGGTGGATGAATTG
>ENA-OOWX01001664-OOWX01001664.1-human-gut-metagenome-genome-assembly--contig:-NODE-1664-length-10000-cov-1.981096_pt1 | contig 10000 bp, 6 predicted proteins | sample MGYA00241583_ERZ501335 | MGnify/ENA primary metagenome ERZ501335 (study PRJEB25962, sample SAMEA2042731) | human gut metagenome | biome: human gut; feature: human-associated habitat; material: faeces...
TGGGATATTATAAGAGCTTGATTATCTTAATAAACACTAGTATTAATATTAATTTCAGTATTATGAACAAAAAGTTTTCTACTCTTTTGGCGGCTGCTTTGTTCGGAACTTTCTCTGCTTTTGCGGTTGCTCCGACAAATGGTAAGTTGCATCAGATTAAGATTGGAACAGAGGGTACTCAGGTTCTGTCTGTCGTAAAAAATAAGGCGAAGACAGCTGGTAGTTTGGTGGTTGTGGATGCTCCGAAAAGCTCCGACATCATGAAGGATGTTTACAAGAAGTCTTTGTGGAAGTTCGCTAGCTCTAAGGTAGACAATACCCAGACGGATGTTTGGACTATGACGAACTATGCTACGGGTAGCGTATTGAGCTTGGATCTTTCCAAGGAAGGTGCTTCTTTCGTAAGTAACGGCCAGTCTAAATGGTTGGTTTCTGCTGATGGCAAGATCACGGCTATCAAGAATGGTGATACTTATTCTATCCAATTGCAATATTTGGATAAGGATGGAGAAGTTGTAGATGCAGCTGTAGAAGGTGGTAAGACTCGCGTGATTGTGAAAAAGAACAATTCCGCAGAGGCGTTCAATATCGCTAAACCAACATCTGTTGGGGCTATGACTGCCGCTCAGATCAACGGTTTGTATGGTACTTCTTCTGTTCTTGATTTCGACAAGAACTTGGATGGTAACCCAATCGATGGCGTGGCTTTCCGTGCTGTGGCTACAGATGACGCGTCTTATGTAAACGTTCGTTTGAACTCCGGCAAGTATTTGGTAGTTGACTCCGCTCAATGGACGAACACCGTAAACAACAATGTTTATTTCAAATTAGCTACTGATGCTCTTCCTACAGAGGCAGCTAAAGAGGGTTCTGTAAACGCTGCTGTAGAGGCTGAATTGTTGAAGAACGGTCGTGCCGCTGATTTCTATGCGTTCCAATTCAAGTTGGATATCGCTGCCGGTTATGTGGTAACTATCACTCCGAAGGGTGTTCCTACTTATGCTCCGACAACTCCGGAAGAAAACAAGGCTCATGCTGGTATGTCTTATGACGTAGCAGAAACAACTCGTGCTTTGGTTTACGGTAAGTTCGCTAACAGCTTGGAGGTTTTGACAGCTACTGCGGCTTCAGGCGATAAGTTGACAGACGCTAAGGCTACATTCGGTGTTGCTGAGACTCCGGATGCTTTGGACGCTGACTACACTTACTATGTACAATACTACAACAAGTATAAAAAGAATGCGGACGAAACCAAATGGTTAAGCGATAGCCGCTACAAGAAATATGAGTACTTGAATTGCGACGGTGCTAAGAAGGAAGATGCGAAGGCTTCTTTGGAGACTCCGGCTTATATGTGGTATTTGACTTCAGAAGGTTCTTTGAAAAACATGATGGCGGAAGAAACTGACACAGAATCTCCTATCGAAGGCGCTATCATCTTGATTAACGAGAAAGAGGGAGTTTACGCTTTTGGTACGGATACGGTTAAGCTGACAAAAGGTCCGAAGGTTGAGGATGCTAAGAAGATGGGCTATAAGGTAGTAACTAAGGCTGATGAGGTGAACGGTGCTTTGTCATTCCGTTTGGTTTCTCTATTGGCTGATGATTTGTATATGGTTTCTAATAAGGACAACTTTATGTATGTTGCTAACAGCGAATTGGCTGACGCTCAGAAACTGAAAGTGGTTGCCGCTGAGGTTGCTGCTGAAGAGGGCGAAGAGGCTGAGTATGCTACTGTAGGTAACAAGGTTGTTAAACCTGTTTACTATATTACGGATCGTTTAGGCAAGAACGTTCTTGTATCTGCAGATAGCAATTATAAGTTAGAGGCTATCGAGAATGAAAATGGCTCTATCGAAAATGAGAACGCTTTGAAGGTTTCTTTCTTATCAATGGGTAAGGATAATCAATATAAGATTGTTTATGGCGAAGATGAGGAATCTGCTATTACAGCTAACGCTGCTTCCGGTATCCTAGAGGAAGGTACTAAGTGTGATGACAAAAACGTCATCTTCGAGTTCGCTACGCAAGAAGCTCCTGCTTATGGCGCTCCTGCTATCGGTCACGTACAGATCTCCACGATGGAGGATGATAACAAGGTGATCGCTAACCAGAAAGATGGTTTCGCGGCATTGAAGGCTGAGGGTCAATCCATCTTGAAGAGCGATGTTTATACTCAAGATACGTTGACTATGTGGTTGGATACAGCTTGTGTGACATTCAATGAGACTATGCCGTTGTATTATATCTCTACGAAGACATTCAACGCAGAGGCTGAGACTCGCAACTTCTTGATTAACCCGGCTAATATTTCTGCCGCTATTGATAAGAATAATCAGGATCCGGATGCGACAGAGATCAAGAATATCTATGATTATACTTCTGTAGCTGGTAATGATACTTATCGTGCGGCATTTGCGGCAGCTTCTGTATGTGGTCTTGACTCTATCGCTATCGATGGTGATACGATCGGTTTGATGCAATTGAATCCGGCAGCTATTGCCTTCGAGGTAGCCGCTGAGATTAGCGATGAGGCTTATCGCATCGTTTCTAAGTTACATGCTGAAAATGAGGAGTATGATGCAGAAGTTGAGGGTTCTCTTCCTTACGTGGAATCAGAAACGACTCTTTATCTGGCTCAATTGAACAACGTATTGTTCTGGACGGAAGATCAAGCTAAGGCTGAAATCTTCGTAATCAACCGTGCTTCCACTCCAACATCTAACGAAGGTATCGAGGCTGAGTCTGCTGTTAAGGTTATCGCTGGTAACGGTACTGTAACCGTACAGGGTGCAGCTGGCCAGACTGTAACAATCGCTACCGTATTAGGTAAGGCAGTTGCTGACGAGGTAGTTGCTTCTGATAACGCTACGATCGCTGCTCCGGCTGGTGTAGTATTCGTAACCGTTAACGGTGAGACTACGAAAGTGGTTGTTAAATAAGCACTATTGATATAGAATGCGAAAAGCATTTGAAGAAGATATATAATTCTAAGATTCCCGTGCGGAGATTCGTCTTCAAGTAAACCGTGAGGTTGAACATGCGGGGATATTAATACTAAAGTAAAAAATTAAAGCTCTCCGTCAGTATTTCCGTGAGGCAAGAAAGCGGAAAAAGAATAAGCCCCGGTCGGTTTCTCGATCGGGGCTTTTTGCCTATTCTTTATAATTGAAACCCAATTAGGAGATTTGCAGGAAATGCGCTATCTTTGCTTTCAGTTTTAAAAGGAGGATTTATCATGAAAGCAACCATCTCATTAGACGGTATTTTAGCTTTTCTAAAGTCATTGTCACTGAGTGCGAGCAATAAAGAATGGCTAGCTGAAAAGCTTATAGAGGAAGCTCGTAAAGAAAAGAAGGCCGCTCAAAGTGAATCTTATGAAGACTTCATTAATAGAATGTGTGGGGCTTGGAGGGATGACCCACGTTCGACAGAGCAGATAATTGCAGATATACGTGGTTCGCGCCAGTTTGATGTGACGCGTCATATTATGCCGTTGACAGATGAAAAAGAGTAAGTATTTATTGGATACTAATATCTGTATATCCTTATTGAGAGGTAACAGGGATGTTGCTCGAAAGTTGATAGGGATAGGTGAAGATAAGTGCTTCTTATCGGTCATTACATTATATGAGTTGATGTTTGGTGCCTATAACTCTGGACGTAGTCAACAGGAAATTCTTAAGGTGAAAGAATTTGTGAACCGTTTTCCTGTTGTCTCGTTGATGGACTCTGCCGAGGAATATGCTTTTAGAAAAACTCAACTTCGTGCTTCCGGCATTATGATTGATGAATTCGACTTGTTGATAGCAGCTACGGCTTTATCTGGTAATTATATTCTAGTGACAGATAATATAAAACACTTTCAAAGAATAACAAACCTTAGGCTAGAAAACTGGATCAAGAGATAATATCTCTTCTTGCGTAATTATGATTTGTTATACATGAATAGGAAAATTAGACAATGGCCAGCGATGATATAAAACAGGCATGGAAAGTGCCGGAACCTACGTTAAGGAGGTTGCCGTGGTATCTTGCGTTCGTAAAGTTGATGAAAGGGAAAGGGGAAGCGTTTATCTCATCTACCCAGATCGCTAAGGAGATAAATGTAGATCCTAGTCAGGTCGCTAAAGATCTCTCTTTTGTGAATATCTCCGGGAAGACGAGAGTGGGATACGATATTAACGCATTGGTTGACGTACTGGAGGATTTCCTCGGTTTTACATCCCAGCATAAGGCATTTCTGTTTGGGGTAGGGAGTCTGGGCGCTTCTTTGTTGCATGACACCGGACTAAGTCAATATGGATTGGAGATCGTGGCGGGCTTTGATGTTCGTGAGGATTTGGACGGGAACATGATTAATGGCATTCCCGTTTTTCATATGGATGATTTTCCTGCCAAGCAGAAAGAATATGGCGCGACGATCGGGGTGATCACCGTGCCGGTGGAGAAAGCGCAGGAGGTGACAGACCGGATTATCGAGGGAGGAATCAAGGCTCTTTGGAATTTTACCCCCTTCCGTATACGGGTGCCGGAACATATCGTAGTCCAGAATACTTCTATGTATGCGCATTTAGCTGTTATGTTTAATCGATTGAACTCAATGAATCACTAAAATATGAAGATTATCGCCGTTGGAATGAACTATGCCGCTCACAATAAAGAGCTGCATCATTCGTTAGAATTATCAGAGCCTACTATTTTTATGAAGTCGGACTCCTCTTTGTTGAAAGATGGGAAACCGTTTTTTATTCCGGATTTTTCATCGGAAGTTCATTATGAGACGGAGATCGTGGTACGGATAGACCGTTTGGGGAAAAATATAGCCGAGCGTTTCGCTCATCGTTATTACAATGAGGTTACGGTCGGTATTGATTTCACGGCACGGGATTTGCAGAATAAATTGCGTGCGCAAGGGCTACCGTGGGAGATTAGTAAGGCGTTTGATAATTCGGCTGTGATCGGGACCTTTATTCCGCTGGAGCAAGCGGGGGATGTAAACCGGCTTCCGTTCCATCTGGATATCAATGGCTCGAAGGTACAGGAAGGCAATACCTCGAATATGCTGTTTTCGGTAGATAAGATTATCGCGTACGTAAGTCGCTTCTTTACGCTGAAAATAGGCGATTTGATTTATACCGGAACACCTGCTGGCGTAGGTCCCGTGAAGATCGACGATCATCTGGAGGGATATCTTGGCGAGCGGAAGCTTCTGGATTTTTATGTGAGATGAGAAGATTAATATATATATTCATTATAGGTTTATTACTTTGCTCATATACATGGGCGGATGGTAGCCGTTATGCTTCTAAATCCCTGTTATCGGAGGGGAAATGGGTGAAGATCCGGGTGGATAAGACCGGAATCTACAAATTATCCTATGCGGATTTGAAGAATATGGGTTTCTCGGACCCATCGAAAGTCTCTGTCCATGGCTATGGAGGATGGCCCTTGGATGAGGATTTCAGTAAGGAATATATCGATGATGTCCCTTCTACACCGGTTTGGCGTGGGAGTGATTACCTGTTATTCTACGGGAAAGGGCCGGTTAAATGGGAGTATGACTCGTCGAGCCAGACATTCGTGCATACGAATAATCCTTATTCATTGTATGGCTATTATTTTGTGACCGATGCCACTCCGACGAATGATATGACTTCCGTGGCTCAAGCGAGTGGCGCGACTAATCGGATCACGACTTACGATGATTATTTGGTGCATGAGCAAGAATTAGTATCGTTGGCGAAATCGGGTAGGGAGCTGTATGGGGAAGATTTTAGCGGAGCTACCCCCCGAACCCTATCAACATTCTCTTCAATTCCGGGAATCACGAATGAAGACGCTAAGGTAACCATGAGCTTTGTATCCAAAGTCACTTCCGGTACGGGAGTCGCTTCTTTGAGTATTAATCAGTCTAATGTTCTGGACGTTTCGATCCGCTCGAATAGAGAGGAATATGTGAAGGCGCTAGAAGGGGTAAGCACGGCGGTATGGAAAGGCGAGAAGAGTGAGAAAAACAGTGTGGTCGTGTCTTATAATTCGGCTTCTCATAACAATGTACGGTTAAATTACGTTCGGTTACATTTTAAGAGGACTTTGCAGCCGTATGGGGCCTATACTTTTTTTCGTAGTATAGCTTCTATCGGAAATGTTTCCCGGTTCGTGGTACAGGGCGCAAACGCGAATACCTTGGTCTTTGATGTGACGGATGCTCAGCGGGTAAGACTGATGGAGACGGAATTGAATGGCTCCGAACTTACTTTCTCTATTCCTGCCGGTACCTTACGGGAGTTCGTTTTGGTACGGACGGATCAGAGCTTTATCTCTCCGGAGGTTGTCGGTGAGGTGGAGAATCAAAACCTACATGCCTTGGAGCAAAAAGACATGATCATCATAGCGGCTAAAGCTTTCCAAACGCAAGCGGAACGGTTGGCGGAGGAACACCGGGCAACAGACGGATTGACCGTGGAAGTCGTGGATCCTCAGTCGATTTATAATGAGTTCTCAAGCGGTGCGCCTGACGCTACCGCTTACCGCCGGTTCATGAAAATGTTCTACGATCGTAGCGTGTCTGCCGGTAACGCTCCAAAATACCTGTTATTGTTTGGCGATGGTATTTACGACAACCGGGGAATTTGCTCGGACGTGAAAAATATAGCAAGGGATAATATGTTGCTGACCTATCAGTCGAGAGCGTCCTTGTTTGAATATTCAGGATTGTTCTATAATTCTAATTTCTCGTATGTAACGGATGATTATTATGGGCTATTGGATAATGTATCCGAGGAGGCACTTGATAAGCCGAACAGTATTTGCATAGGTGTAGGACGTTTCCCCGTGCGGACGGTAACGGAGGCTACCCAAATGGTAGATAAGGTAATCGGTTATATGCGGAACGAGGACAGAGGCGGCTGGAAAAACCAAATCACCTTCGTGGCGGATGATGGTAACAATGCGGATCACTATACGAGTAGTCATGCGGAACAAGCTGATGAGCTGGCCCGGTTTATAGAGGAAAATCATGGGGCTTTCCTGACGAATAAAGTTTATTTCGATGCGTTTAAGCGAGATAATAGCGGAACGTATCCGGATGTACGTAAGCGGATCTCTGAATTATTGAAGAAAGGGCAACTGTTGATTAACTATACGGGGCATGGTAATACGACCGCTTGGTCTGACGAATACGTGTGGACACAGACGGATATCTTACAATCTACTTATACGAAACTACCCATTTGGGTGACGGCGACTTGCGATTTTACCCGTTTCGATGACGTGAATACCTCGGCGGGAGAATCTGTTTTCTTGAATGCGAAAAGTGGAGGGATCGCATTGTTTACGACAACCCGTGTGGTTGTATCTAGCGGTAACTCGGCTCTGAATAAGGAACTTTACCGCAATCTCTTTGAGAGGGAGAGTGACGGACGGGCCCGTACCTTGGGCGAGGCCATGATGGAGACCAAGCGGAAACTGTCTGGTATCAATAAACTTAATTTTATTTTGATAGGTGACCCTGCTTTGAGAATCTCCTATCCGGAGTATAAGGCGCGAGTGACAGCCGTGAACGGCAAGGCCATATCAGATGAGCCTTTTACGTTTAAGGCTTTGGAGAAAATAACGGTGGAGGGAGAGATCTTAGATACGAAAGAGGGCTTGGCTAACGATTTTACCGGTATCCTAAATGCTACGGTGCTGGATAGTAAAGCTTCATTGACCACCTTGGGCAATAATACGAATGAAAAAGGAGATACGGTCCGCTTCTCTTACACAGATTACCCGAATACGATCTATATCGGACAAGATTCGGTACGGCAAGGAAAATTTAGTTTTACATTTATGGTACCGAAAGATATCTCTTATTCGAATAAGCAGGGAAAACTGAATCTCTACGCCTCGGATGAGGTGAACAAGCATGAGGCACAAGGATCTTTCTTGAATTATATCGTTGGCGGTACCGCTGATAATGCGGAGGCAGATACGATCGGCCCTGAGATCCGGCAGATTTACTTGAATGATTCCAGTTTTGTAGAGGGCGATCAAGTGAATACGACTCCTTATTTTATCGCTAGGCTGTGGGACAAGAGCGGTGTGAATATAACAGGTAGTAGTGTAGGGCATGATATCATGCTGACGGTCGACAGTATGCCTTCCATGAGTTATAACTTGAACAATTACTATGCACTATTACCCGATAAAGAAGGGGAAGGACTTGTCCAGTTCTCCATCCCCGAGCTGGAGCCGGGAATGCATACGGCCGAGTTTAAGGTGTGGGATGTCTTAAATAACTCCACGACCTATACCTTTACTTTTGAGGTGGCGGAAGGGTTGAAACCTAATCTGATCGAGATGTATGCCACCCCGAATCCGGCACGGGATCAAGTGGAATTCTTTCTGCATCACAATCGTCCGGAGTCGAACTTAAAGGTGACGGTTATGGTTTATGATATGACCGGTAAGTTCCTATGGAGTACCGAGAAGAGCGGTTCCTCCGAGTTGTTTAAGGCTTATATCGTAACTTGGAACTTGACGGATAACGGTGGCAGGCGGTTGCGCCCGGGAGTTTATCTGTATCGGGCGGCGATTAGTACGAATAACTCGAAAGAGGCGACGAAAGCGAATAAATTAATCATTCTCGCACAATAAAGTATCGGGTAATTAGTTTATAATAAGCATGGGGGTATGTTTATTACCCTCTAGGAATGATAAATGTAAATGTATTTTTAGAATAGAATATATGGTAAGAGTTTCAAGATTCAGTCTGTTACTAGCGGTTTTCAGCTTTTTGACGGCATTTACGGCTTTATATGCCCAAGGAGGCGCAGACGATGTTAAACATAAATTCGCCCCGATTAATACGGCGATACCGTCTTTGTCTATCGCGCCCGACGCTCGCGGAGCTATGGGTGATAACGGTGTGGCTACTACGCCGGATGTGAATTCCCAATACTGGAACCCGGCTAAGTATGCTTTTAGCTATAGTAAGGCCGGAGTCGCTTTATCCTATACGCCTTGGTTACGTAAATTGGTGAATGATGTGGCTTTAGCGTATCTGGCCGGTTATTATAAATTAGGCGATAGCGATATGCAGGCGATCGGAGCTTCTTTGCGTTATTTCTCTTTAGGAGAAGTACAGGAAAGCCGGGATGGAGGAATGGGTAATCAGCTCATATTGAATCCTTATGAGATGGCTTTTGATGTAAGTTATAGCCGTAAATTATCGGATGTGTTTTCTATGGCAGTCGCCTTGCGCTATATTCGTTCGGACATGGGTGCCTCGTCGGATGCGGATATGGTTCCGGATAACGCTTTTGCCGCTGATATCGCCGGTTATCTGGAGAAATACGTGATCTTAGGGAATAGCGAGTGCCTGTGGAGCTTTGGTTTTAATGTCTCCAATATCGGTACGAAGGTCTCTTACGACGGCGGAAATACCAACCAATTCTTGCCTACGATGTTAAAGGTTGGAACCGGTTTGCTGTATCCGATCGATGATTATAACCAAATCGGTATCTATGTGGATTTGAGTAAATATTTAGTTCCTACCGAACCTATTCAAGAAGGTACGACTCCCGAGGATGAGGCTGCTTATAAGGAAAAACATGATGAATATAACAATATGTCCCCGATCACGGGTATCTTCAAATCATTCGGTGACTCGCCGAATGGCTTCAAGGGCGAGTTAGAGGAGATTATGGCCTCTATCGGTCTGGAGTATAATTACAATCAGCAGTTCTTTGTTCGTGGCGGTTATTACTATGAGAATAAATATCAGGAAAACCGTCAGTATTTCTCGGTCGGTGCCGGTTTCCGCATGAGTGTTTTCCAGTTGGATGCCGCTTATCTGATCAGTACGGTACAGAGTAACCCGTTGGACCAGACATTGCGCTTCTCCTTGTCGTTCGATATGGATGGAATCAAGAACCTTTTCAGATAAATGGGTATGAAGATACGTGTAGGTTTTGGTTATGACGTCCACGCCTTGGTGCCGGACCGGGAATTA